>Ga0247782_1000010_pt1 | contig 285010 bp, 228 predicted proteins | sample UWRJL019104C5_FD_179928 | JGI IMG/M metagenome (GOLD analysis project Ga0247782, IMG submission 179928) | Plant litter microbial communities from Arlington Agricultural Research Station in Wisconsin, United States - UWRJ-L019-104C-5 | ecosystem: Environmental > Terrestrial > Plant litter >...
CTAGGTACCTATGTACCTGAACCGTGCTGTCTTCCTAGGGCCAGCCCCCGTCCGCATTCTATTGGAATTAGTTTAACTGTAATAGGTAAAGATTATCTTACGAGCCTCAAGTAGGTAATTTCCTCGAGCTTTGTTGGGATGGGACGATGGAGTCTGGAGATAGGTCCCATGCAGGACGACTGGACGAGGAATCGAGGCAGGATGGGGGTGCTTCGCCATCACGAGTCACGACTCGTTCCATCGTCTTCCGTGATTGAGAGGCTATCGGTGGTAACCCGATGTAGGATAGCTATTCGTGGGTGCATATAAACAGAGTAACCTCGCCACCTCGATGATCGGAATAGTTTTGTCTCAATCTTGTAAGAAGCTTTGAATCACCAGTGGACGAGACATGCACGAGACAACATCTCCCTATTGTCTCCTGGCGCTTGCACTCGCCGCTTTGCCCCTAGCAAGTGCCGCATCATGCCCTTTCGCCCGTGATAGTCAAGCCAGCGAGCCCATCCCTGCTGATCACAGAGTAGCCCTACAAAACCGTGCCGAAGAGGGTTCGAACTCGGGGAGATGCCCAAGGAAGGGCCAATATGCCGGCGGCGGCACACGAAGCTCTGACTGGTGGCCCTGCGAAGTGAGTCTAGCAGTGCTGCGTCAAAACAGCGAGAAAGCCGATCCCTATGATTCTGATTTCGACTACGCCGAACAAGTCCAGGAGCTGGATGGTAAGTCCTGCCTAGCTTCTTTATTCCAGTATTAACAAAATAGGATGGACGAGGACTGACAATTCGTGTCTGTGAGCAGTGGCTCAACTGAAGAAGGATCTTACAGAACTGCAGACAAATTCTCAAAGCTGGTGGCCGGCTGATTTCGGCAACTATGGCCCCTTCTTCATCCGTTTGGCATGGCACAATGCCGGTACTTATCGCCAGTCTGATGGCCGTGGAGGTGCCGGTCAGGGCCAGCAACGCTTCGCTCCCCTCAACAGCTGGCCGGATAATGCCAGTCTAGATAAGGCACGCCGTCTGTTATGTAAGTCCATCTCTCATATAATATTCTATTTAGTACCAGAAGACAGGCTTCCTTAGTTGAGGCTGCAGGAGCTCACATGAGATTTTACAGGGCCTATTAAACAGAAGTATGCGGACAAGCTCTCGTGGGCGGATTTATATGTATACGCCGGCAACGTGGCGATGGAAAATATGGGGTTCCCAACATACGGATTTGCTTTCGGCCGCGAAGACACCTACCAGTCTGACGAAGGCATCTACTGGGGTTCCGAGACCACCTTCTTCGGCAGGCCTGGCAGCGACAAGGAGCGCTACAACGCAAGCGATGATATCTACGGCCGCGCCGATAAGCTCGAATCACCACTTGGTGCTACGGATATGGGCCTGATCTACGTTGACCCTGAGGGACCTGCTAACAGCGGCGATCCCAAGGCTTCCGCCCTTGATATCCGTATGACTTTTGGTAGGATGGGAATGAACGATGAAGAGACCGTAGCCCTCATTGCTGGTGGACACGCTTTTGGCAAGACCCACGGTGCTGTCAACGGTGACAAGATTGGGCCTGAGCCTAATGCCGCTCCAATCGAGCTTCAGGGTCTTGGGTGGAAGAATGGCTATGGCAGTGGTACTGGCAATGAATCTTTCACATCCGGTCTAGAGGTCATCTGGTCCGAGACGCCTACAAAATGGAGCAATGGTATGCTGAAGCAACCCCCTTGGATATCTACACGCACCAGATGGTGCTGTCGTCAACATTGATGCTAACCAACTCATGTATTAGGATTCATGAATTCCCTATTCAAGCACAACTGGACTAAGGTCGACGCGCCGGCTGCTGGCCACCACCAATGGGAGGCACTAGACGCCGAAGCTACCCACCCCGATCCCTTCATTCCCAACAAATTTCGCAGACCTACGATGTTGACTAGCGACATTGCCCTTATCCATGACGAGTCCTACAAGAATATCTCCCAGGCCTTCCGCGACGATTTCGATTACTTCACTGAGAAGTTTGCCCAGGCCTGGTGTATGTGCCTTCCTTACATCTCGTACTTCTACATCGTATAGGGCAATTGCTTGCTGACCTGTCCATCTGTACAGTTAAACTCCTTCACAGAGATATGGGTCCACTTTCCCGTTATCGCGGCCCTGAGGTTCCCAAGAGCAAGCCTTTCGTGTGGCAGGACCCCCTGCCGACCGCGAAATACCAGACGATCGACGACAGTGATGTCGAGATGCTGAAGAACCAGATTCTTGCCGCGCCCGGCCTGAACGTCTCCAACCTGGTCACCACTGCTTGGGGCTCCGCTTCAACTTTCCGCATCTCGGACAAGCGCGGTGGCGCCAACGGTGCTCGTATTGCCTTAGAACCTCAGCGTTCATTCGCCGCCAACAACCCCGAGCGCCTCCAAGCTGTACTTAAGAGCGTAAGTGCATCTGGATATTCATTGGGGTTAGGCAAACATCACTGATACTCCACCTAATAGTTGCAAGAAGTTAAGGATAAGTTCAATGAGTCCAACGAGGAGAAGCAGGTGTCGCTAGCCGACCTTATTGTTCTCGGAGGTACCGCCGCTGTTGAGAAGGCTGCCAGGGATGCCGGTTACCCTGTAAAGGTTCCTTTCACCCTCGGCCGTGTCGACGCTACTCAGGAGGATACAGACGTGGAGAGCCACATGTTTTGTAAGACAGCTCCTCATCTCTGTTCTCAACTCAAATCAAATCGCTATATGATACTAACTGGATTATAGTCGAGCCCAAGGCCGACGGTTTCCGCAACTACGGATATGGGGATGAACGCTCTTTAACAGAGGAGATCATGGTAGACAAGGCCGCTCAGCTGTCCCTCAGCCCGCCTGAGCTCACCGTCCTAGTCGGCGGTATGCGTGCCCTCGGAGCCAACTACGACAGCTCCAAGTACGGCGTCTTTACCGACCGTCCCCAGCAACTGACCAACGACTTTTTCGTGAACCTGCTAGACTACAACAATGCCTGGACGCCCGTCGCCGGCTCCGACGACGAGCTGTTCGAGGGTAAGGACGTCAATAGCGGTGAGACCAAGTTCGCTGCCACACGCGCCGACCTTATCTTTGGCTCGCACCCCGAGCTCCGCGCCGTCGCGGAGGTGTACGGCTCCACCAGTCCCAAAGCCAAGACTAAGTTCGTGAACGACTTCATCAAGGCCTGGGTCAAGGTCATGGACCTCGATCGCTACGATGTTAAGGTTAAGAATTCCGCTAATAGTGGGCGTAACTAATCAAAAGGGAGCTTGCATTTTCTTTAAGCGTTAGGAAAGAAAAGAGAAAAGGCTAAAAGAAGAGTTCAGTAGCCTAATACTTTGGTCAGGCAAGGATGGTAGATGAGACATACGCCAGATAGAAGGGAGAGATGGTACACACCGGATGGTAAATGATAGATGGAATAAATAATCGTCTAATAATAGGGTTTGCTTGAATATCCTAAATAAGGGCGTCGGCTATTACGGGGCCAGATTATTACACGCGGTCCTCGCATGTAGTAATAATTCCTGTTCAGAAGTTATGGTTTAGTGTTATAAGTAAAGATTGATAAGCATATAAGCACAGCATATACAGGTCGACGGGATGAGATGCAAGTTTTCCGCTAGCACACAGCCTATCTGGTTTTGTATATCTGATCACCTTCTAGGATGTATGCTTCGACTATGGGGAATACTTCATGTATACATTGAATGAGACTGACACATTTGCGCTATAGAGGCTTCTATATATACTAACGTGGTTATTTTTCAATTCAGAGCCGACGATACCTTGATCGTTCCGTAGTTACATGCAATTACATGCAGTTAGCACGATACGAAAACGGCGCCTCTTCCTTAGTGACAACTGGCGGCCTGAAAGATCATTGTCTTCTTTGTATTATCGCGGTGATTTTCCAAAGAGAACTCCAAAGCAGGCTTTGAGACATCTGGGTCTATAATTGACTATACTAGCAGACCTCCATATACCACTGTGTCTTTGTCACCAAGTAGCCGTCATGTATACCTTCATCTAGCAAGCTACTCTTCTAGTAGCATTGTATGTAACTCTCTAACTGACTTGATTTGCTTCAAGATACCTTGTTTGATGTTTGATAATACAATTGCTTGAAACGTTTCTCAACTTCGGTTAAAGATACGACTACGGCTACCAGAGTAGAATTATATATAGATAAGCCATGGATCCAAGCGAGCATCTACGGAGACGGGCTGAGATGCAGGCGAAACTGCGCACTCCGCGATTTCTGGACGCGCAGGCAGCATGGAAAAGAATAAAGGGCAATTTCTTCTGGTTCGAGCGGTCCGGCGGCATGCAATATGTTAGGGTGCTGGGCCACGGCGGGTTCGGACTCGTGCAGCTGTGGGAACTGTACAATTCCGACGGCTCTTTCAGACGCTCAGTCGCTGTCAAGGGTCTCATCAGACCGACAGGGGAAAACAACGTTCGGGCCCAGAGGAACGAGATTTTTTGGTCCAAGGTCAGTTAGCCAGTCAGAACGACATATTTATCTATCCACCACACCCTTCACGTTAGGCAGTCGGTTTCACAATAAATATGTGACTTATATTGATCCCGCGGGCCTAATAACAGACGTTCTCGGGGCGCGAACACATGATACAGCTTGTGGACTTGGATCCGGTCGCCATGCAGAAGCTCGACATCAACAACGTCGAAGATCCTAAAACCGACAAACCACCTGATCCACTGTTGGGGAGCCAACCGCCTGACCCGTTGATGGTTAGCGAGTACTCAGAGTTGGGCAGTTTGCGTTCACTCCTGGCCCTCATAGACTATTCGAAACAGATGAATCCGTTACTCTTCGCCGACGAGGAGCCCGGGATCGAGTACATACCCAACAGGGTACTTTGGTCGCTTTTCCAATGCCGTAAGTCAATATTACGCGTGGTACCGTTTTGTTGCAACCAAATAATAAAGGGACACAGTGGTTCGAGCTGTCGTTGGAATGGCATATCCACCGAAAGACCCTGAAGCGAATAAGGCCTCCGGGAAAACAACTCGCGAGGAAATACCAAACCTAGGAGATAACAGGAAGCCAAGGAAAATCATCCATTTTGACATTGATGTAGGGAACAGTGCGTTACATAAGCCCCTGGCTGTCTGGAATTATATATACACATACAAGGACAGCGAGTGAGAGGGTATGCTGATATGAAATGAAACCCCCTCTTAGTCTTTCTCAGTAGTCCGGACCTCAAATATAGAGGCCGTGAGCATTACGCATGTCCAACGGCCAAGGTTAGTCATCCCTGATGGTAGCCAATTTGTTCATAATGGACACTTTCGCAGGATACTAAGTTACCTCTGCCTAGATTGCTGACTACGGGATAATGGCCGAATGGGATGATGAGTGGAATGAAGATCAGTATGTCGTTACTGTTCTACTCCTACATGGGCACTTATCATTTCTGTTAGGAAGGCGAGCACCTGTCGTTACGGAAAACCTGCGTACAAGGCCCCAGTAAGCCTGCTTCTGATAACCAAATACTACGTTGTCGAACGGAACTGACTGACGGATAATTTGCGAAGGAAGTAAAAGATATGGAACTCGCTCGACAACCTGGTGTAATATGCTTTCATGCCAATGTTTATCAAATAGGAGCAGTAGGTCGAACCACAATGCTATTGAGACCTTCTGTTGTTGCCAGAACATCCTCAACAGACATATTGATACAGCCACGTTCTGAACGCCGACAGGAACAACTAACGACATTATGTAGACTATGCAGGAGCTTATCCTTCAAAGAACCCTCCGGTCCGACGAGGTCACGGCAGAGGAGCGTACGGTACTAGCCCCAAGCGGCCGAAATTGGACCTATCAGACCTACGGCTGGCGCATGATGGCACCCAACTTCGGGGAACTCATCGAGGACTACAGGAAGGTCGACATGGAGTTGAGGGCGATCGTCATGGCTTGCATGGCGAAGAAAACCACGGACCGACCTACGTTAGAGTTTCTCCTGCGACGCTGCGAGGAAAGGGTGAAAGCATTCACGGAGGAGGCGAAGGCGGCTGCGGCGGCGGACCCCCGACCACCGCCGGCCATCAACCGATCCGAGGCCAAGGATCGGATGGACCCGGAGCCGCTATACATAGCTACCAAGTTCTACGACGACTACTTCTTGAATCCGCTGGATACTGCGGATGAGTATGCGGGATATTGGTCTAAACCGGTGCGCTGATCGTCGCCTTGGGTCACTGGGAAATCGATAAATCATATCGGAGTGCACCATACAGTTGATAACATGTGAAACCCATCAGAAAGGCTGGCGTTAACACATGTAGGAATTTGTACGTAATCTTGTATCGAACATTTTACTATCTACAACCCGGTTGAGCTGTACATATATCTATCCTCTCGGTGACGGGAGGGGAACCGGGAGTGGGGGTTGTAGTCTAGAAAGAGGACAGGACATATTTACTGTTTCACCGTAAACTAGTTGTTGATAATACCTACAATAAATACTTGGACCATCTGAACACAGGTGCGATGAATGGAGAGTCCTAAACTGATGAATACTTGGACTGACCAGATTGAGGTCTACTTAGCATCTTATTGGAGAGGGCGGGAATAGGATGGATGGACAGGCTAGACCGAACTGACCGACAGACAGACCGAGCGACGTCACCCTATACAGAAAAATTAGCTCACACTACAGATTACGTGCGCTAAGCTGTCGAAACCGGAGAACAGCACAATTAGCCGCAAGTGGGCTTTTCGCGCATGAGGCGTTTTAGGCTAAATGCAGAGCTCTGGGGCCGCTGGGTCCCGATCTCTGGCCCTTTGGGCTGGGGCATGTACGCCTCACGCTTGGTGTTCTGGCGCCGGCGAAACCATTCTCCAAGCCAATAACGTGCTGTAGACGGCGAAGAGGAGCGCCACTATTTGGCCATGGCCGTGGAGCTTTTCGCGTGAGACTCAGCTTTTAAGTATACTGACACAGTATCTCTCTGAGTCCCATCTATTACCCCTCAAATGGTCGCTTATATCCCCAGTCTCACCAAAGGTGTACTTGGAGAAAGGTCTTTAAACCGCGCCAATGAGAAGACGCTCCTGCGCCGAGATAGGAAGTTTTCCCCCTCTTCCTCCTCCTTTTCTTGTCTCCCACCCCCAAATATCCTCGACCTCTCCTCAGATGCATTACGGATCGATCCGTACTACATAGTATGATACCTACATACGTACCTGAAGGTGTACTTGGACTAAGATTAGACTAGTTAGTACTGCAGACTACTGTGAGACGGTGTATTGCTGAACGTGTGTACGTAGCCTGTTGCAAATAGCCATGCCAATCAGATGGCCAGCTGGAGGTCGCATGTTCGCGACATGATTCATATTAAGCCTCAAAAGGTGCTCCGCACGGCGCATAGGAAAATGTATCAGGGATGGCTAGCGAGAGAGAGAACAATATGAAGGCTGTATAGATCTAACACCCTGTGACATGTCTTGAAACCGCCGGATAAGCGCGATATAAAAGGTCACCCCCACCGATGGCGTTCGTCTAGGCGGCCCTCCTTTCCTGAGGTAAGTCTGTCTGCCTGCTTTTGGAAAAAGAAATAAAACGAGAGAGAGATCCTTTCACTTCGACGTTCTTCCCTTCAGTCTTGTCTTCATCTTTCTCCTAATAAATCATACCTATCCGCCTCGTAGCCTATCCTGGTTCACTGTATGCTTCATCTCTTCCTCGCCCGCACAACACAGTGGACGTATCGAGCTTCAAATACCACTACACGTTTTCAAATACGAGGAGTCGTGTCCTATACCCCTAGGCCACGAATCAGACCTTTTACCACAGCCGGATCCTTCAGAGCCGCAACCATGGCTCCGACATTAAAGCTGAGCAGCGGCTATGAGATGCCCCAGGTGGGCTTTGGCCTGTGGAAGGTGGAGAACGCTGATGCGGCCGACATCGTGTACAACGCCATCAAGGTTGGCTATAGACTGTTCGACGGTGCCTGTGGTAAGTGATCGTAGTTGGCGATAACCAACATATCACATCACAATTATTTTTGAGACCTGCCCTTCCCTAGCAAACAGTCATGAAATATGTTCAAGTGTGCCAAGAGCAAATGCCCAAATCACAAAGGGAAAAGGGTAAAGAGCTGAATACTGCCCCTTCGATGAACCTACCCCGCCGATGGAGAAAGGATCAGATAGAAGGACATGACCCCTGCTCGCTTTTCGGAGGAATGGAGCCCGTAACTGAGCAAAGCCTACCCTAAATGCATCCTTGATCTGGGCATGACATATATTCTCTTCTTGCCATTGCACCTGACAAACAACGCCCCAACACCGGCCTAGAAAAGAATTGAGAGGAAAAGACGAGCTAACACATAACGTCCCCGCGAAACAGACTATGGCAACGAGAAAGAGTGCGGCGAGGGTGTCGCGCGCGCCATCAAGGACGGCCTGGTGGCCCGCGAGGAGCTCTTCATCACATCGAAGCTGTGGCCCGTCTTCGAGGACGGCGACAAGGTGGAGCCTGCGATCCGGCGGTCACTGGCTGACTGGGGTTTGGAGTACTTCGACCTGTACCTGATCCACTTCCCCGGCGCTTTGAAGTACGTCGACCCTGCCGTGCGGTATCCTCCGGGCTGGCACTACGACGGCAAGTCCGAGACTGTCCGCAGCAACACGCCTATGCATGTGACGTGGGCTGCTATGGAATCCGTCGTAGATAAGGGGCTTGCGCGCTCCATCGGCGTGTCCAACTTCCAGGCCCAGCTCATCTACGACATGTTGCGGTATGCGCGGATCCCGCCCGCCGCCCTGCAGATCGAGCACCACCCCTTTCTCGTCCAGCAGGAGCTCCTGAACCTGTGCAAGACTGAGGGCATCGCCGTTACTGCCTACTCGTCCTTCGGCCCCGCCAGCTTCGTCGGCTTCGAGGGCTTTACTCACGCCAAGGAGCTCGTCCCCTTGATGGAGGACCCCCTGATCGTCGATCTCGCTAAGAAGTACGGCAAGGAGCCCTCCCAGATCCTCCTGCGCTGGGCCACCCAGCGCGGCCTCGCCGTCATCCCCAAGACGAAGCGTGTCGCCGTCATGGCGCAGAACCTCGACTGCACCAGTTTCGACCTCGAGAAGGACGACCTTACCCAGATCACCGCCAAGGACAAGGGCATCCGGTTTAACCAGCCATCAAACGTGAGATCTCTTGTCTCCTCCCCTCTTTGCCCTAGCTCCCTGTCTTCCCCCTCCATTTTCCCTTTCCGCCTTGAAAACTGCGCATGTTAGTTCGTGTACGTAGATAGGCTTGAGTGTGATGAGCCTGTGGAACATTGGAGTCGGCTAATACACACGACATATACTAACTACGGCCTGAAATATTAGTACTTCTCCACCGACAAGTTCTGGATTTTCGGTTAAGCGGATGGGGATAAGGATTTTGCTTTTTGTGAAGCCTGCCCTGAACATTACGCCAAAGTCGGGTTCCAGATACTAGCCGCCGCGGATTGGTCTATATACGAGAGGTTGGTGACTTCAAGGATGGCCTGGGAGAAGTTATGTGAATATGAGATACGGAATTGTAGACTGAAGCAGCATAGATAGGGTAATACCCTTCCCGTATTATCGCCTCAAGCTTGACACAGGTTATTAAGGGACTTAGACCCTTGATCATGCTCTATGAATACCTACTTAGAGATGCATCCCAAGTCTTCAGATGTGCAGATCCCATGCAGTGAAACCAGTTGATCCGGATCCCAAAGCTCAAACACCGCACCGTCAAGGGACACAAGCCGTTAAGTAACGAATACTGGGTCCATGACATCCTCTAAAACATGACTCATCCCAGAACGCCGTGGCTATGCAGTAAGAAATAGCAGTCTTTCAGTAGTTGGAAGAATTCGATTAGGTCATCTTAGACACTTTTGACGAAAGCTGAAGTGGGATTGTTAGCTTTACTTCGCTAAGAGAAGCAATTAGGAGGAAGGGTACAACATACTGGCATCGATCTGCTGCAGCTGAGGCAGGGCTAGGCGGACTTTATTCCGGTACAGCGCTGGTTGTCTCAATTGTAGGGGATTGCCCTCAAAGTACACTGTCGTCAGGTTCTCTTTGTCGGTTAATTCCCTCTCGACATCGGCGAAATCCGAAAGTTGATTGTAACTAGCCCATAGTTCCTGTAGTTTACTCAAGCCATCTAAGCCTTTGAGGCTCTTGACCGTGTTATTCGAAATATCAATGGTAACTAGATTGGTGTTGCCTGCTAGCCCTTCGAGGCTATCGATTGCATTATGGGAAATGTAGAGCTCTTCGAGTTGTGGCACTTCCCGAAGTGGCGAAAGGTCGTTAATTCGGTTCGACTGGATGCTGAGAAGTCTTAGTTTTGGAAGGCCTCCCAGGCCATTGAGCTCGGTGATCTTGTTCTTGGCCAACCAAAGTGCCTCCAGATTCTTCAACGAATCAAGGTTCTGAATCTCTCGTATACGGTTCGATCCAAGTTCGAGCTGGCGTAAGTTCACCAGTGAGTCGAGCCCTTCAATCCGACTGATCTTGTTCGAGACGAAAAACAAATCCGTCAGCTTTCTGAGGTGGTCGATGTGCTTAATGTGTTTGATCTTATTGAAGCTGAGATCCAGGTAGGTAAGCTCCGTCAAATCACCCAAGCCACGGATGTGGGAGATGAGATTATCGTAGAGATCCAGCTCCTGTAGAGTGGATGATAGTGCGGACAAACCGTCGATGTCTTGTATAACGTTCTGGCGGAGACAGAGACGCATGACCTTGGTAAATCGTTCTAAATGCAGATCAGGGATAGAGGCGATTCGAGAATGTGTGAGGCTAATGTCGTCTGTATTCGGATCTTCATCGTCGAGTAAATCTAGAATGTCACCAGACACGTCAGCGGAAGCTCGACTGAGTAGTCAAATAAACCGGCAAGTGCAAATAAAATTAAATACCTTCGTCGGCGCCAATTTCCTCTCCAGGAAGTACGTTCTCGTCGTCGGAGTATTCTGGGTCCGAAAGGGCCTCGGGGTTTTGAATCAATGGGTTGCGATCTAGCCGTAGCTTGCCATCCCAGCCCTTACTGTCTCGGAGACCTGAACTACCGCCCGAAGCATCATTTATTCCATCAGGATGTGAATGCTGCTCGCTTAGAACAACTTCGACGTGTTGCGGCGTCTCGTTGCCTTGCTCTTCATTGACCTGACCAGGCATGACGTATGTAGCAATCTAAGAGGAACTGGAGAATCTAGACAGAACGTGGGGCTAGTAGAAGGTTGGTTGACATGAGAGCCCGTCTTGGAAAAGAGACCATGGAAGTATAACGTTGTGGGGTTTGTGAGTTTTGAAGTGGTAGAAGGTGGGGAATACGGCGTTACATAGTAGAGAGCACAAACCCATTAACGTGATGTTAAAGCTGGTTAACCTTGATCCTGTTCGTGTCCCATCTTAGTTCATGACAAAGCAGCACTACAGCATACATTTAAGGTTAACATTGAGCCGATGGTAGGGAAAGGAGGGGCTCCGTTCTTGGCAAGGAAGTACCTGATTTGGGAATAAGATTTTAAATGCAATATTATCACGTAAATACTAGGTACTAAATCGTATTTAAAAAGCTATGTGCATCAATACGGCTTAAGGCATGGCTAAGCCTACACAGCAAAAGTATTATCCTGACTTTGGCGGTTCTCAAGCCAGCAGTTATTTTTGTATATCACTTTTTCTGATTTCATATATCAGCTTTAACCAGATACAGTAATCCCCCCACTTAGACCAGCACTAGTTTTAATTCTAACCAAATTTGTATAGAAAGTGAAGCAAGCGCAGGAATTTAAAATTCTATTGCAACTGATTCAGGCTATGTAGCCAATTACAAGCCATACTGCTACCTCTATTACAAGCTACACTAAGTACTACCTTTGTTACAAGCTACACTAGAGTACTACCTCTATTACAAGCCACACTACCTACTACCTTAAGCTTGCGTGCAGCCTAATATATAGACCTTTAAACCTACTTGCGTATAGGCCTGCGTATAGCCTTGCGTACAGAAAGCCTGTTTAAAAGCCTGTTCAAAAAAAGGTTTAAAAGTCTATACTACAAGGCTATGCAGGCCTACTATAAGTTAGGTGCAATAGAGGTAATAGTACCGTAGGTATGGCTAGTAGGTAGTATGGCTGGTAGTATGGCTGGTGATATGGCTTGGCTACATGACCTACTCCACTTCCTATACAGATTTGGTTAGAATTAGAACTAGCGCCGGTCTAAGTGGGGGGATTACTGTATCTGGTTAAAGCTGATATATGAAATCAGAAAAAGTGATATACGAAAATAACTGCTGTTCTCAAGCTGTGTTGCAATTAGGATTTGGCCCCCAAATACAGGTTCTAGACTGTAATGGGCATGTACATTTTACCGCGTACCTATCTGTAGCCTGTGCTGCTAAGGTACATGCGCCCGCCACTTTACCTTGTTGGTGCCTCTAGGTTTCGGAATAAGGAATGATGTGTATACAATCCCATCTGACCAGCAAGCGAATGACTTAGGTCACTTGTGAGCGGTTGGGTTATCTATTACGCTCAATCGACATTATTCACCTGAGAGACGGAATTTTCGCCCTGATCTAGTCAAGCGCCTATTAGAGATAGGCTGAAGCGAAATAACCATGCAGGCTACAGCGCCGTTAGGAATCGAATCGAAATCCTCCACTAACACCTACCGGGTAGGATATCCCATTTGTTGAATCGGAATAACGTCATGAAACTCTATCGCATAGCACAGGATCGAAGTAGGTATGATCTTGTCTAACGTCGTTGATGCCGTATTCGGTAGGCGCACTGCCCTGATTCCGTTTCCGTAGTGCAGTAAATAAGCCTACTGCGAGGAGTAGTGGGAGTTCACCGACATGAGACCCGCGGTAATAACAAACTCGAAGGCGTGGTTAGACATAAGGTCTTAGCTAATACTGAGGGGTTGAGCCGAAAGAAAAACTTCAATGTTCTAGAAGTGAGCGAGGGTGCGTTACAGGTGGCTCTGGTGTCAAAGGCTATGAGCTTGGGTCGGTGTCCCATCTTCTTAGGCACTAGGTACGTAAGGAACAGCAATCAGTGGGTGAGACGAAGAATCCAGATCCAATCCATTCCTTCTATATGACATAAAAAACATGATTATTAACAGCTCACAACCTTCTTAGCCACCATCAGCAAGTTTACAGGCGCTGTGGACCTATCCTGTTTTGACCCACGGATGCTGCCGGAGAAGCACCTCTTCTCCGGTGTCTCTCTTCGAGCTCTCGAGCTCGTCATTCCGGCTCTCCTCGCTCGTTATTTCTACTGTTCGTAAAACGTACATTGACGTCGGCGGTGTCGGCGGATCGTGGTCTGTCATTGTAGTAGTCCACTGCGTTGTGGTCGAGGTATCAAGTGAATTAAGAGGCAGGCTATTCTTATCAAGGTTCCGGTATTTCCTGCTGGGCCCCATTGCCCCTTCGCGCCATGGGTTGTCATGATGCGCGTTGGAGTTGTCTCCCGTTCTGCCTCCAGAGGACCCTCGTGTCCACTGGGTATAGTACTGTGACAGCCTCGTTGAAGCGCCGTGGCACGCTGCGGGGACGGCCGGCATGCCATAGACGATAAAGACGCTCGTCATCTCGCTGAGAGCCCAGTAGCCGACCGCGGCGACTGAGTAGGTAGCGTCCTTCGACCGCAAGTAATTCTGGGTAGCAACTAGTCGAAAGATAGCGGATATGGAACCACTATAGAATATCAATCAGTATACAGTTGGTTTGCCGGAAGGATAACTTTTGAGAGAAAAGGATCGGCAACTTACAATAATCCAACAGCGAATATCAAGGCCACGCCTATCTTCTTCGCCTTGGAGAGCTGCAAGCGCCAGATAACGAACTGTGGCGCAACAAGGATAACAATGTCAGAAACCACATTGACCGAAGCAGAAATCACTTCTACTGCTTTCGTGTTGAGACACCATCCCTTGACTGTCGGATCCCAGATGAGCTCGCGGGGTGTGCACTGCATGCTCTCTACAATGGTTGCGGCGGTGTAATACACGACGTTGAGCCAGAGTACAACCTGGCAAAGCCAGTAGAACGCGTTTCGACTGTGCGGCGAGAAAATACGCATCCATTCAATCAGTATAGCGGCCTTCACTGGGGCGATTGCCGAATTGTATAGGATACCCCCGATGTACACCCACTAGGACCAAGACGTCAGCTATGTCGACGAGGCTAGAAGAATCGGATACTTGCATATGAGAAACCAATTGTATCTCCCACAGTAACATCCCATTGATGCACCCACCAGCCTATTTCTGCATCCACTACATGGAAAAGGCAGTAGGTGAAGCCAATGTAGGATGCCTGCACCGTTACTATCAGCCGAGGCACTCAGCAGCAAGGCTAGGAGGGTTTACATACAAAGCCACTAAGAACGAGGGCTAACACGGGACATATAAGCTATTGTCGGTGAACGTATGAGGAGGATCATCTCATACCGGCTTCAAGCCTGCCTGTGAGTGACTTTAAGATGAATATCCACGAGTGGAGTCGCACCACAATAACGATTGAGGTGACGGTGAGAGCGGCGATAGCGACTCCGTTCGCAAGCTCATTCAGATTAGAAGGGTGAGCAAAGTTTGGCTCGACACCTTCCGGCGGCTTGGCCGCAGGCATCGCCAATATAGCCTGACGATCCATACTGGCAGTATGTACGCGCAAAAAAGCAAGCAAAGAGCATCAAAAAGTCATAGTTGTCGAAATGAAGCCATCAAGATGACTGGGCGTGGCCGCGTGGGTTCTGTTTTGTACAAACGTGCGTTTAGGGATGGACATGGTGGAGGGGGGGCCGCCTCTATCTACTGTCGGGCTCTGGAAGTCGACAGCATCTTCCGAACCGTTCCCCTGGCCGGTTATGGGCTCAGTGGCCGAAATGCTTGGTGCGAGTGGCATGCCAGGGGCTCTCAGCCCAGTGAAGATGGGTCCTCTGATATCGGTAAAGCGTTGCATACAACTCTAATTCAGCAGGTCTCTTGTCTCCTCTCTTCTGTCTCACGTCACCTAAGTACAGCATACAGCATATAGCAGTAAGCTGCGCTGAGGGGACAAGGAGACAGTTGTACATAGTATGATGGCATAGCAGAGGCGAACCACGCGAGCGACTCATATCGCAGGGACCATGCCATGCAATAATCTGTAAGCCACAATTCGGGCATATGATATATCAAAATCGGCGCTCAAATGCAACCCAACCCCTCCATTATTACACGCCGTATTACCCAATAAGTTTTGGACTGCCAATAAGCGAATGGCATAGCGTTACGACAAAAACTACAGAAACTATAGAACAGTACATGCAGAAATGCGGCGGCCGATCCCAATAGGCAGCAAGTCATCGTTTATTACAAATCATAAGGTATTCATTAAACCGACTTAGAGTAGGAAAATATAACAGGTCAATTTATCAGGCAGCCGTCAAGGGAGGAGAGCCTGATGCTTGTTGTTTGTTTCGTTCCATAGGGATGAATGAGGTCGCTCGGTAATCCTTCCGATTTCTTCGTATTGAGCTGAGCTAAGCGAACAGCGCTAAAACCAACTGCCGGCGACCGAAAAAAACCAACTTTGAATCATTTCTTTGACCGCGATACTAATTTTCGGCTCGTGGCAATGGGTGCTGATCCGGAGCAGTCTGAGCAGAGCATGGTCGAGCAGGAGACGACGGCGGCCCAGGACGGCGCACCGGCACAGAATGGAGTGTAAGAGGCGTATCCGAGAGCCAGAATACTATGCTAATATCAAGCAGACAAGACCGCTCTAATTATCTTGAAGGCATCCGGTTGTGGCTTGTATTTGCTTCGTATGTCACTGACTGCTGGACCAGACATGAAAATGACAGTCTGGTTTGAGACTTATTTCAAGACTGCGACCGAGGCTGACCCAAAAAATCAGGCTGTGCGTGATAATGTTCATGGTGACGTTCGAAATACCCGTCGTAGCGACCTGTATTGTCGCAATAACGGATGATCTTGGCGGCGTTGATGATAGGAGTTGGCTCTTGACCAGCTACCTCCTGGGTTACGTTGGTAAGTTCATTTCACCTTCTCCGAGGAGCAATGATTGGATCACTGACACTTTCCATGTAGCTATTATTGTCCTGTCTTCGAAGCTGAGTGATATCTATGGCCGTCGGCCTTTATTGATTGCCTGCATGATGATTTTCCTCATCGCCTCAGCTGCCTGTAGCGCGGCGCAAACGATTCAACAGCTGTAAGTCGAAGAGCAGCCCAACCCTAAGGCCGTTGTACATTTGTGTTTGGATCCGGAGGCTCAACTTCGTCTAGTATAATCTTCCGCGCGTTCCAGGGCCTTGGGGGCGGCGGCGTATACTCACTCGGCACCATCGTCTCCGTCGAGCTCTTCCCCATATCTCGGCTCCCTACCGCCACAGCTCGGCTGTCCATAGCCGTGTCTCTCGGCCTGCTGTTGGGGCCTGTGATCGGTGGTGTGATCAGTGCTAAGACAACATGGAGATGGATCTTCATCGTGAATGTGCCGTTTGCAGTCATCTGTATTGCGTGCATCGCATTTGGCATGCCGAAAGGCTTCCCTTACCAAGGGCAACCAAAACCTGTCAAGGACGAACCTCATAAGTATAAGACGACTTTCAAGAAACTCGATATCCCCGGTGCCGTATTGTTATTATTTGGGGTTCTAGCCTTTACCGCTGGTTTCGAAGAAGCGGGTTCCCTTTTCCCGTGGCGTTCCGCATATGTCATCACGCTCTTGGTTTTGGGCGGCGTATTTACACTGCTTCTACTGACATGGGAGCGTCACACGACTCTAAAGGAGGGCATACGTGAGCCCGTTCTACCTTGGAGATTCTTCACAAACCGGTTCATATCAGCAATACTGTTGTAAGTTGGCTCGCTATGGCCCTTATGGAACTCTTGTGATCTGATTATACTCTCATCAGTACATTCTTTTTCCTTGGAGGCCCGTTTGTCATCTCCGTATACCAATTACCACAGCGCTTTCAGCTTGTAAACGACCTCTCTGGCCTCGATGCGGGCGTCAGACTCATCCCTTTCACCCTTGCTTCACCGGTAGGGACGGGTTTCGCAGCGAGTATATCCGGCAGATTTAAAATTCCACCGGTATTTATCATACTCGTTGGCGCCGGCCTTCAAATTATTGGGTTCGCTCTTCTGGGAACCCTACCTATTACTACAGAGCTGCTCCCGCGGACCTACGGGTTCGAGATCATTGCAGGGTTCGGCTGTGGCATGAACCTTGCGCTTTTATTTGTGATAGTCCCGCAGGTAGCTGAGAAGCGCGATCAAGGTACGTAGGCACATTCAGAACACACTGAAAACAGACATACTAAGTAACTCTTTGAAAAGCTGTTGCTTTGGGGTCAGCAAGTCAGTTCAGAATGATGGGGAGCGCTGTCGCTGCCGCTGTCACAACTTCGGTGTACAACGGCTACGTTCGCCCCCAGATAGGCGCGCTAGGCGTACAAGACATCGATTCATCGTCAGATAACCCCGGTATTAGCGACGATTTAAGACTGATCTATGCCGAAGGTTACAATAGACAGATGATAGTGCTAGCAGCGTTTGCTGCAGCACAGGTCCCTGCTGCTTTACTACTATGGAAGCGACCACAAATTAGAGTGTAACTCAAGGTTATTATTAGAGGACAAAAATAGGAGTATATGGTATATTGGGCAATTGGGCTATTAGCAGAGAATCTACTGGATGGTCTGCACTACTACGGGAAAGGAGTTTGGGACAATGGAATGGCCTGGTTTGAGACGAGGGAATATCGGATAATTACATAGCAACGATAGACCTTTCTGGAAGATCTTAATACCACCTTTTGCTTTACTAAGCTCGGATATACCGAAATTCTGTGCAAAGAAGCCTCGTCTGTATCACGTCCGTATTGCCGTGTGTAGGTTTCCAGCAGGGGACGCCATGACTCACGAAGGTGCAAGGCTGGCCAGCAATACAGCCTCGATGCTTTAAAATGTACACCAACTTCGTGACTGACGGGAGTCAACTCGGAAGACGTAACCGCGGTGCATTCAACAACGGTCTCGAGTGCTGTTACAGGTGAAATCCTGACTCCTGTTACACTACGTCCTTTGACGTACCACGACAGAAACAACTCTTAGGAATACGCGCGTTTCACAGCTTTTCGTCTGTCGGTCGGTTGGTCGGTCGGTCACTCGCAAGGGTCGTAAAAGGCACTTTCCACAAAGCGTAATTTAACCTAGATAAGAAGTACCATGCATTACCATGCGTGGTTGCATGTAAGACATCCCTTCGCCCACCCCTGGTAAAGTTCTGTGCAGCCCAAAGCTTTGTGCATCAGCCAATGAGATACGAAATCTGATTGATTTATTGGCTTAAGAACCCTGCCCTGCCCATGCCCTTGAGCAATATAAGCAATGCCTCAAACGCCCAATGCGACTAAAGATGGTGGTACAAGTTATGTAGGCCGCGTTTCTAGTGTAGCCGACTATCCCCGGGTAGAACCCGGGTGCCCTACCTACTCCTCCCCCTGTAGGTAAGTATATACAACTGGCATCAATCGAACTAATGGGTTTACATAGGTTGTGTCTCGGGTAGTACAGTTAGAGAAAGATGACCCAGTGATCGATGGTATGTAATATGGGTGAGGCAAGTCCAGACTGTTCCTTTCCTTTTCCTTTCCTTTCCTCTCCTCTCGTCTCCGATCGGCCTCGGCCTAATTTTCGAGGAGGGTGTTATTTCTACGCCTCATGACAGCATACGGTTGTCAGAGTCGCAACGGCCAGGGGGTTCTTAGACGGAGATGGATGCAGATACATCTAGTTAAGTTATGTATGACAGCATGGCGCACATTATTCCACGACCGGCTATTAGCGTACTCGGGAGTTCAAAGGGCGGAGGTGCGACACACGATCAACAAAGAGTCGGGCACTAAAAAACAAGGGGGACGAAAACAAATTCCTTAGATCCCAACCAATCATGCATGGTACTTACTATGTTTATTAAGCATTAGCAAATTGAGCGGCGCAATTGATGATCCGTGCGATCACCTTGTCCTGCAGATGATAGTGTAATTGCTACTCTACAGTCCTTCAAGAAAGCTACTGACTCCCGCCATTTCGCGAGGCTCGGAGGCTCAAAAGCTCGTTTACTTGCTTACTTGTCTTTGTTTTATGACTTTCACAATCAGCGGAGTGGGAGCAGATGGTTAGCCATTCTACAAGACCTCGGGGTAGCCTAGATTTAGACTTGTGAGCGGGGGTTTCCCCGGACTTCAGGGGGTTATCAAGATTCTAGACGTCATAGTAATCAGTCTCAAAATGAAACGAAGTTCTCGGTAGTTGGTGGCTTGCAGAGTCATGAAGTCTAAGCACTTGTGAACCCCTTAATTCATCTCAGACTTCGCCATGAGCTAGATTGCCCTTCCGTGAAGCATCTGGCTCATCAAGAGTGTGTAGTTAGTTCCTTATGCCGTCAAAAGGGCAGGCTGGCGGTTTGCAGCCTAGGAAACTGCGCTCAGCTTGTGACCTCTGTCATACAGTCAAAGTGCGCTGCTCAGGTGGTGAGTGATTATGCTACAACCTGTTTGCTATTCTCTCTCGGCTTTCATCAAGCACTTACTCACTATACTTGAGTCTTCTTGCCTTAAGCTTGACTCCTCAGTGAAGAATATTGACTGATATATTGTATTGTTAGGAAAACCATGTCAAAAATGTCGTAACGCGTTCGTAGATTTCAAAAATAAGAAACCTTAATAAGACATGAGAATATAACTTTGACCATTCTTCTAACGCACAGAAACACGGAATGCCACTACAGCTATGCAGCAAAGCTCGGCAAGCCTAAGGGAAGCTTAAACAAGAAGACACTTGCGAAGCTAGCCAGCGCCAGTACCGGCAACTTCAACTTAACGATGGATACGACGAAGGACAGAATTCAGCAACACCAGGAAGATCTTGAGCAACATACACATACCTTCAGCTCAGAGAGTGATAATAATATGGGGTTTCCTCCTCCTCAGCCTATCGATCCTGAAGTGATGGGCATACTCGACTGGCAGTCCTTGCTCCGGTCACTTGATGGCGACTCCGTTGGTGTGATTCAGAGCTTCCCTCCCCTTCTCCCCCTTTCCGTAGCGAGGAGACGGAAAACTAATTGACAAGCCGGATTTAGGATGATTCACCAAACTCAAATAGTTTGACGGAGAACGGTGGCGCGTGGACTAATGCGTCTACTACAGCAAGCCCAGGTCTGTGGTTACTTTAAGCTTGATGAGGTGGCGAGTTAAACGGCTGACCTGCAAGCGGGCTTGCAGATTTTGAAGATACTCGAGTGCAGCCACATAACCGCAGTCTGAGCAATGCATCATTTATGAATGTACCGGGTATGACAAGTTTGCATGTAGAGACTCAAAATGATCACTGCCCTTGTGTCATGGAGACCATGTGGTCGGGAGCGGGCGTTTCAAACACTCTTAGTAAGACAAAGCCCCCTTTCCATTAGAACCGTCGAACTAACACTCACTCACTCGTGAAGACAACACAAATACTATGAGGAAATCGCCATTACACAACCAGACTCGCCAATACTCAGAGACAAGGATCGAACCAACAACATGCCAATGTCAATGCCTCAAAATCCTCACAGACCATCTCTGTTACCTGAACACTCTCGAGCGGCAACAACAACAACAATTCCAAGAGAACAACTCCAGCAGGCCCATCATCTCGGTCGACGTCGCGCTAAACGAAACAGACGCGACATTGCGCAAGATATCCAGCATCCTCGACTGTCTGATCTGTCGTCTGGACTCCAAAGTCCTTTTATTGGTTCTGACAGTCTCGCAGACTGTGGTAAACTGGATTAAGATATCGTATTACCGCCACGACTCTCCGAATTCTAATCAACAACCACAAAACCAAGGACCCGGGAGAGACGGAGACGGAGACGGAGACCCTCACGTGCGTGTGAACGTCCATGTCTCTGTCAGTGTAGGCGCCTGGCAACTCTCCGAAGCAGACGGAAACATGCTCAAGCTCGTGCTGACGAGCCGCGTGCTAGCAAGCGCCGCCTCGCTGGCCAACGTGCTTCGTTTGCGCATCGAGGACGTTGCGAGTGCGAGCCGTGCTGCGCCGGGGATTAATAATACTACTAGTATCAGCTACAGCCACAGCCACAGTCACAGCTTTCAGAACTATAACCACAGCAACGACAACAATAACAACAATAACAACAATAACAACAACTATAGCTATGGGTCCGGCTACGCGTACGGTTACCAATTCATGGACATAGAGACCCTGCAGCAGGCGCAGCAGCGTCTGATGCCATCCCTGAGGGAGCTGAGGGGCTATATACGGGCTCTTCTCATTCAGGGCCAGGGGCAGGACCAGATGTGCTGCTAGCGGACTTTGAGCAACACGGACAAAGACCAAGACCTAGACCAAGACTGGGGCCGTAGTATTATATTAGAAGGAGCGGTGTATGCCCCTTCCTTTTGCCATAGATGCTGCGTAGTAGAGACACATTGCAAGAAGACATGCCTACCTTAGCTAGGCATATAAATATATACATATATATTATACCTGCCCTAGATACTCAATCACACCGTCACCCCTCTGTTGCCACTCGCCAAGAATTCTTAACTCATTCTACTCAGATACAAGCGAGCCTTGCTACAAATGAGGAGTTTCGTTTAACTAAGGTAGGCATTGTACTTTGCCTTTAGCTATGCATACTTACCTAGCCCTACTTGATCAGTCATGCATACAGTTTCTAGCTTCGCGTAAAATTTGCCATGGCACCTTGCCGTTCCCCTAGTATTTTACGGCCGCTTCCTTGCCACTCCTTGAGCCTAATTGCTTGTCCCTTGAGTGTTGTTGAGCAAGATAATAGGTACCATGGTTTCTGCCGCGAGTAACTGTGCAAAACTTCCTATCAAGATTGTGGGAGGGATAGCCTATACAAGTCACGAAAGACCAAATTTGAATAAAGGAACGTGAATTGACGATACCTAAACTATGGTTCTCGCTGTAGATTAGCCCAAATGGCTATCTAAGAATGGAAGGATGTTATCTCTGAAATCCAAACTCATAGAACCACTACATGTAGAATCCGGAAACCTCGTAGATTTAAATGATAGCCTCCCTCCTCTGTAACATAAATTTCTCCGAATAGCCGCCTAGGAAGCAAGCAAGTTATCTCCTCCGAAATTAGAACTTATTAAAGCACCACATACAACCCCCCTATCGCCGCAAATCGAAGCTGATTCAAGCGAAGCCGTGAGTGAAGAAAGAAGGAGTAGTCTCAACCCCACGCGCCATGGCCTTCATAGCAGGAACGACGACATCCTTAAACGCATACGCGCATTCGTCACACACGATATCCTTGCTGTAGGTGAGGTTAACGAAGACCCCTCCCTCTTTATCCTCGTGGAAGGCGATCTCCAAAGGAAACAGGGCTCCAGTAGGACGTACTTTAGGGAGATTCTCCAAGACCTTGATATCGGGCCCGAGCGAGAATGAATGGGCAAGGGAGTCCGACTCCCAGTCGTAGACGAGCATGACGTCCACGATATCATCCTTTCTATCGAGAGAAAGTTGCGACTTTCCTCTTATTGCTTGGGTTATATCCGGGTATGATAGCCGGTGGTCGATACACGATTGTATCTCGCCCGACACAGCATTTAGGAGCTTCGTGGTCGAGCTTATGTTGTCGTCGTTCAGAAAGATACGGATGGGTAGTCGCTCGATGAAGAAGCCTAGCATGTCGACCGTTTCGGGCTCTTCGCGGTTGAGGTAAGGGAGCCCGAGAACAACGTCTCGAGTACCGAAGAGAGCGTGCAAGGCAAGCGCGGTGGCGGCTACAGCGAGGCGCTGAGAGTATTTGTGTCGCTTTGGAGCCGTGCTATCGTTGTCATCGTCGACAGGGGGCATGTAAAAGGAGAGTGTTGAGCCCGGACGTCCCATGAGGCCGGACAGAGAGAAGTCGTGAAGTTGTGGGGATATGGGCTGGAATCCTTGTAGATGCTGTTTCCAGAACTGGATGCGTCTGTTCTTCTCTTCAGACGGGTATTGTACCCGTTTGTGCAGCCACTCCGCCCAGTCAATATACGTCCCGGACCTCTGAAGGCTTCCGGGCGCCACTCGCGATGCAAGCTGCCTGCCTTTTTGCTTTGGCTGCGAGCTCTCAATTAGAAGTGATTCGTATTTGGCACTGGCCCAGCGTAGCATTAGCCCCAAAGACTCCTTGTCCGTGATAATATGATGAGTGGCCATTGTGACTTCTGTTTCTGGGCTTGGCGTAGGCTTCTTCCATATGAGAACCCTGAACAACTGGTCCTTGGCTAGATCAAAGGGCTTATCAACAAGTCTTTGGACCTTCTTTCGTGCACTCATCTCGTCACCTGCGTATTGTTCCGGTGGCGTAATGTATCCTGTGATAAACCGCCGGGGATGCTCGGGCTTCTCCATGTAACGTGCTCGAAGCATGGGATGCTCTCGCACAAGGGACGTGAAAGCCTCAGCTAGCAAGTCCCCCTTGACTGGCCCGTAGATAGTAAATTGAGCTGTGGCGGAGAAGACAGATTGGACCTTGGAGCACGCATACGAGTGAAACAGATCTGATTCGAGGTACGACAGCGAGAGGTCCGATGAGGAGGTCCACGAATATGGGTTGTGTGCCAGAAAACCGGAAAATGATTGATTATCAAGAGATCCAGAAGGCGAAGAGAGCATGATATGTTTGTCAATCGATCCCGCTAGTCGGCCTAGGTTGCTCTCGCGAGCGACTAAAGAAACAGGAACAGACCGAAGGAGAGACGAGCCAATTTTTCGCGCTGCTTTGATAGCAAGAACTGAGTTTCCGCCCAAGTCAAGGAAGTCGTCGTCCCTGCCAAGGCGTACGTCACTGCGTAGTCCAAACAGCTCTTTCCAGGTTTGAGCTACTGCTTTCTCCGTAGACGACAGCTCATCACCCTCATTGATGTCTTCGTTAGCTTTGAGATGCGATATAGCGTTAGCAGCCATGTCGGCGAGTTTGTTGCAGTCGACTTTCGAGTTTGCCGTTGTGGGCAGTTCTGGGACAGCGAAAATGTATGACGGTCGGGAATAGGCGGGAAGAATCGTAGCGAGGTTCTCACGTATAAGCGATACGTCAGTGTTGGCGGGTGACACGAAGCCAACGATGTGCATATTATCGGCTCCAGTTTCCCCGGACCCGACTACCACGGCCGCAGCCCTTTGAATCTGGTAACCGGCTCCGATGTGAAGAGCAAACTCTACCTCCCCCAGCTCGACCCGGAAGCCACGTATTTTGACCATGTCATCGGCACGTCCCACGTACGAGATATCCATATCTTCTCTCCAGAAGGCGAGATCACCAGTGCGGTACAGGGTCTTGTTGGTGGCGTTGGACGAAAAGGGATTTGTGATGAATAGGGATTTGGTTTTCTCTTCGTGTATGTCACCGAAATAGCCTCGTGTCACCTGGACACCAGATATATAGATCTCGCCTGTAACCCCTTGTGGAACAGGACACTGTTCGTTATCTAATATGTAGATTTCGACTCCAGGAAGAGCTCGTCCTATGGTGACAGGATCACCAGGATGGAGAATCGTCGCTGTTGATATACACCCGCACTGCCCATATCATAAAAACATCAGTGTTTATCCGTGTAGGTATAGGGTTTTGGAAGTAGATATGATGTTTGGCTCACCTCGCTCGGCCCATATGTATTCAGAAGAGTTTGAACCCTGTTACTCCATGCATCGGCCAGGGCTTGTGGGACGATTTCACCTGCTGACAACACTACCTCTAGGCTTGGGTAATCTTCAGGTGAGAGAGCTGATAGCAGAGAAGGCGTTGCAACAATGGCATTGACAAGTTTGAGATGCTCGAACGGGTCTTTGGGGTTCTTGAGTATTAAACATCCGCCATAACAGAGGGTAGCAAAGAGCTCAACAAGGACCATATCAAAGCCTAACTCAAATCGTGCATCAGTTACGCGTATGTCATACAAGAACTTAATTACTAATTTCGACAGGGTTACGATTACATTTCATATACCGCTGATAAACTTACCGAGGGAGTTGAGTTGTGAGGTACGCCTGCCTGGTCCGGTGAACAGTCTGAGCTCAGGAACGTCCAGAAAGTTTAGAATGGATAGATTGTGCAAAGAAATCCCTGGAATCGTTGCGTACCAGTCAGTCAGTCTATGGATCTCAAGAGAAGTCTCGCAGTGTGCTAACCTTTTGGGGTTCCTGTGCTGCCCGACGTGAAGACGAGATAAAAGACGTCTTCCGGCTCTGTTGACGTGGGTAGTGGCTGAGAACACGCATCTTCGGAGTTCCGAATAAACTCCTGGGCAACGATTAGGCGACCACTAGATACTTGCGTGTATCGTTCACTATTAACTTTGTTAGCGCATTCTCGAGTTGCAGCGAGTAGTATCAACACCCCGGCTTGGTCGATTATGGTGTCAATTCTTTGTTTGGGCAAATTGACGTCGATGGGACAGCATATAAAACCGGATTTAATCACGGCCAATAGTGATATGACCCAGTAAGGAGAGCCATCTGATAGCACTCCCACCACTGCACGTGCTCCCAGCTTCTCTTTCACTCGGTCCCTTAGTTGCCAGGCCAACTTGTTCGCTGACTCATCCAGCTCTTGATATGTTAAGCCCTCGCCGGTGAAGTTCATAATTGCAAGCAAGTGAGAATATTTCTGAGCAGCTGCTTCAAATGCGTCTTTGATGGTTCTACGGCCCAACTGCGGTTCCCTAACCTCCCGTTTCAATGTGGTTGGGTTATGAAGAAGTATCTGCTTTTCTTTATCGTCTATGATTTGGGCTCGTACGTCCCGCAGCGAAGTATAGTCCATGCCGGCCAATCCGGTTATGGCGTTCTTGAAATATGCCAAGAGGTGGTGTATGAACGATTCGGTGATTTTGGAACCGTCATAGAGAATTCTAGCCTGAAGATATTGGTCGTCTTCACTGTCTCCAAATAGCCGTCCATGCCTACTACTTCTCTCGAGTAACAATGTCAATGCAAACTCCATCAAGTCCTCACGTTCGACAGCCCACGAGGCTTTGGTGGGCGGTGGTAGATCATATTCCGTAACCACTAGGGTCTGTAACAATCTATCGATCGTTTCACGTGCCATAGGAGCCATAGCTTCGACTGCAGACCACTGGAATTCAAGCATTTGGAGAAGACGATTGTGTACGTTCTTCACCGCATGCGAAACTATTTGACCGCTTTCGAACTTCACGGGAAACGGTACAGTGGTGAGTAGAGGGCCAACAGCATGGTCCACATCGGAGACTCCGGCCAGATTCCGTCCCGAGAAAACGGCACCAAAGGCCACATTGTTAGACGAAGTATACATAGAGAGGACCAGACCCCATGCCGTGTAGATCAATGCTGAAGGCGTCACGTGAAGGTCGCGTCCTGCCCGCTCTAACTCCGTGAGCTTGAATCCAAGATCCAATTTTATTGTCTTGGTCCACTCGTCAACCTGGCTTGATGCTGGCCGTGGGAAAGTAATCTTGGGTAGATCTGAAGCATTTCTCAAAACACTTGTCCAAAATCTTGTCCCTTCTGGACTACGTTGTTGTTCGTTTTGAGCCACAGCAACATCGATGAACGGTGTTGGTTCTCGCCATCCGGTCATTTCGCTCCCTCTCAAGACCTTCTGCACCTCGTCTAATATTAGACTAAATGACCAGCCATCGGCTTGCGCATGATGTGCTGAGAATAGCAATACTGAGCACACCTTAGGGACTGTAACCAAGTCAAACACTATCGTCGGAGTGAAAGTATCATCCTGTAACTTCAAGTCGACAATCTTTCTGCGTATATTGGAAGATCTAATGCGAACAACATCGTCCAGCTGTTCTGCTGTCGTAACTTCCTCACTCCAATCAAAGTCTAGGTCCGGTTTGATATGTTGTGATTCATCCTTAAGCGTGAACGTTGTACGGAAGATGGAATGCCTGTCCAGTACTCTCTGCCATGCCTCTTTAAGGCCACGCCTATCAAACTCTTCACCCGCATGCGGGATTCGGATACGGATGAGCATGGTGTTAGCGCCAGGAATCCTCAAGCTGGCTTGTATCATCTTCGTCTGTAAAGCTGTCATCGGCCCTGCTGTCGATTCTTGTGTGACAGGAAGACCATTCGCGTCTGCAGATGCTGGATGGTTCTCGCCCTTTTGTTTAACTATGGTATTGTCCCTGATATTTTCGCTCGCAGTTTTGAGGTCCGGAACTTCAAAGAGAGTCTTTATGCCCAGCTCAAGGTGCCTGCTGCGAAGATAGGATAGAACCTTCAACGCTGCCACTACAACGATTCGTGTCAATAACTGCCAAGCAGCAGGAGTTTGGGAAGTGCTCGCTACTTTCGATACAAAATGACGGGCTGGAGGGATAACCCTAAAATCCAAGAGTGGGTTTGCAGAAGAATTAGGTGCCTTTGGGCATACTTACATGAGTTTCCTCCTAGCTCAGAGAAACTACTCGTTTCGGAGACTAATGAGAGAGGTAATGCGGTTGCAGTGGCAACAGCCAATTTCAATATCTCAATTTTCGAAAGTTGCGAAATATTCTCCTCAGGTATATTAGACTCTAGCTCCTCTACTGACATTTCGCTCTCTAGTAACTGCCGCAAGGATTTGTTATCGGCTTTGCCGTTAGCCGTCAGGGGTAGTTTCGCTAGTGCCCGAATCTGATCCGGCACGATGAACGCATCGTTGCTCTTGTACAGCCTTTGTCGGAGAGCTCGTGTATCTATGCCAGCGGGCGTGACAAAAGCTACTAGGCGTTCTTTATGCATGAAAGCTGTGGCTGTATGTATCTCCTCCGTATGGAGAAGCATGGGAATCACTTGGGAGTCGATATTGACTAGGAAGCCTCGGTTCTTGACAAAACTGTCAACTCTGCCGGCGTACTCAAGCCCGTGCTCTGTCCGTCGGGCGAAGTCGCCGGTCCTGTACATTCGCTCTCCCCTCCAGTAGACGAACTTCTGAGCCGTCGTTGCCTCGTCTTGGTAATAGCCTATTGCTAAACCTGGCCCAGTGAGGCAGATCTCTCCGTAATCGGCCTCCTCATCTCCATCGAGCAGGATGACTCGACTATTGGACATTGGCCGGCCAAGAGTAATAGGCTTCGAAGGCCCTACTCTGGCTATCAGACTGCCAACGGTTGTCTCGCTTGGTCCGTATCCATTGTATATATTCCGCCCAGGAGCAGTCCATTTCTCGATTAGCCGAGCGTGTGGTGGTTCTCCTCCTAAGATTAATGTTCTGACCCGCGAGCATGCCTCGACGTTATGAATGGCAGAGAGCATAGACGGGGTGATTGCGATAATCGTAGCCTGGGTCACCCATTTCTCAAAGTCCGAAACATTGACTACTATCAGCTGAGAGCCGTTGCATATCGCCGCGAAGACGACACCCGTGCCAGCATCGAAACCAGGGGAAAATGTCAGTAGAGATTTGTCTTCAGGCCCGGGACAGGTGTTGAATGGTGCTTCCTCGTCTCCCTGCTGCACATAGTTCAACAGGGCTTGATGCGGTATCATGACACCCTTCGGCTGTGAAGTTGTTCCGGAAGTGAATACAATATACACAAGGTCTGTTGGCTTGATTTTTGCTTGGTATAGCTCGCCCTTGACTTCTTGTTCATCTGATATTGGGTTAAAGGCTGCTTCTATCTCCCCGCGTGTTACGACGTTGTAGTCCGCAAATGACGTGGAATTGCCTAGATTCACCACAACGCGTGCGGAGACCCTTTCAAGTGTCGACAGGATACGGTCTTCTCCCCATGCATCGACGTCAATAGGCACATAACAGGCACCGGTCTTGAGAACACCTAGAAAAGCTGCAACCATCTCACAAGTTCGAGTTGCCAGCACAGGAACAACCTGTCCCGGCTGCACTCCTCGACGCACGAGTATCCATGCAATCCGCGTCGCTGCAGAATTCAACTCCTTGTACGTCACCTTCCTTGACTCAGATAGGAGGGCAGTGTGGTTTGGGCTTCTCTCAGCCCAGTAGTCAATCAGGTCGCATATTGACTTCGGTCCCTCTGGCTGTGGGGCTATAGGGCGGATGGGCAAATGGGCCATGGTGAAAACAGTAACAACGTTGGGTCCAACACCTTCATTCCAAGGTAGAAACTACGGCTGATTAATGCCAATGATACCAAGTAAGACAAGAATATTATCTAGGCTATCTTTGAAAATGAAGATCGGAACGCAATTGCTGTAGTCTTGCCGACTAATCTGACGACTTCTGTATATGTTACACGACGCCTTGTCGGAAATTATACGTCATATCCGATTATCGAATTCCGGATATTGAGTTAAGAGGGTTCTTTGTTTAAGCGACGTCCACCTCAAATAGATGGCGTCGTTACTTGACTTGTTTGACGGGTGTTTCGTTATGGTGTATAGCATGTGGGTTAGGGTTCCCTTTCAGTATGTCACGGATCTCGGATGTAGAGGCGAGAATTTTAATACAGCAATATGGGGAACCAACGCACCTGACGCCTAGTCCTTAAGGACTTCGGTGGCTGAAGCGATCCGAATGACCAATCATGATGTGTCCCAATCACGCTTGTTATTTCTAATGGATTTGGAGGCACAGCGACGTGCATATGCTCCTGGTAACGTAGCAATGGTCGAGTCCAGGCTGCTGCGGACTGCTCGGCGACTATGTTGGGAGACCAGTCTCTAGTCTTACTCCCCGAGTCCCACACTGATTAGTCGTATGATGACATGACAAGGAATAAGTGAGGAAAGGTAAGGCGGCATGCAAGGGATTGTGGTTAGCATTCGGTACAGGTACAGTGAAGATAGCGTTTCCCTGCTTGTAGGAATCTATGTCGTTAGCTGTGCCCCGTCTATTCGGGCGCAGAAAGAACCCCCTTTATTCCTTCTATACAAAGTGGCAGGCTAATTATCCAAGAGACGATACTAACGTTACTCATTCTGCTTTCTCTTTAAGGAACGACCCGAAGCAGGCAGCTCCTGTGTTCGTGGGCTGTGATACGCTTGTAGATTTGACCTGTTCTCTACCTACTTTCATGTATCTAAGATCGCATGATAATATAATATTGTTAGGTTCGTAGCTTATTATTCTTAATGGCGAGCCTTGAAATACATAATAGGGCCGTCCCCCTGGCCAACTATGTGATCTTTGAGCACGTATTCCTCAAACTTCTCATCGCTACCTGACTGGGGATCATTTGGCGCCGGACTCTGACCACCTTCCGCAGCGCGGAAATCGAATTCCCATAATAACCGGGAAAAAGATAGCATGAGTTGGGCGATTGCCAAAGGTTTACCCACACAACCTCGACTACCAATATTGAACGGAAAGTAAGGGGCTCTGGAACCCACTCGCTCTTCAAGCCATCGCTCGGGTGTGAAGCTGAACGGTTTATCCCAGTAACTCGGGTGATGGTGCATGATATAGGTTCCAACGCCTACTTCACATCCTTCGGGTATGAAGGTCCCTCCGATAGACGTGCCTCCGGTCTCCACCACCCGCCAGAACGTGGCACCTCCTGGGGGTGTCAACCGCATGGCCTCATCTATACAGGCCCGTAAATAAACGCAAGAGTTCAGTTTTGGGCCCAAGCGAATTTCATCTACAGATACGAAAGTTGTGCGCACTTCCTCTGCCGCTCGTCTATAACATCTAGGGGAATGTGATAGGTAGTGACTCACAGCTGCTGATGTTGCTGCGCTCGTGTCACTTCCTGCAGTCCGGTTACCATTGTTAGTAAAACCGAGTTGGCAAACTGTGTCTCTTGTGATAGTTACACTGACCTGCCGCAAAAAAGACTGCAGTTTCGCTGCTCAACTCTCTAGCGCTCAGAGATTCTCCCGTCACCGGATCTTTACACCGTTGTAAGAAGGAGAATATGTCCTGTGACTGTGTCTTGTTCTCGACCCGACTTCTGAATAATTTTCGCAGGAACTTCACGCACTCCAAGCCCGCCATTGACTGCTTTGGCATGATGTATTTGTCCAAACGCGCGAAGGTCAGTTCCGTTGCCTGCAGAGTGGCACCCAGTCGGATGTTGGACTGTGCCATCGCGTCTAACACAAAACGATGCGTCGTGTCCCGCATTGTATCTTCTTCGACCCCAAACGCCACAGCGTTAAGAAGGTCGAAAGTGAAGTATTTGACTAGGGCTGGAAGTTAGTAGTGTTTCCGCGGGCCGATGCGTGACCCCAAGGGGATAGGCAGTCAGTTGACTCCTTATATATCGCTTACATTCCTTGGCCATGTTGTAAGGACCCGTCCACTTGCTGTTACTATCTTGATGCTGAGCTCGGAGGCGTTGGCAGAAGATGTCTATCTTAGATAGCAAGATGGGCTCGAACATTTTCATACTACTCTCGGAGAAGGCCTGGCTGACAACTCGTTTGCGGCGGGCATGCTGAGCTTTGTCCGCTAAAGTGAGAATGTTGGGCGCATGAGATGCTAGAACCTTATATCCCTCGAATTTCCTAACATGTGCGGAATGCCCGTACGCGTCTTTGGACGCGATACTTCTTCGTCAGTGCAATCTACTTAGAGGAGTATCGGAGAATACTAATTAGCAATTGCTATTCGTACCTTGTATCGCCTCCCCATTATTTATGAGAACTCGATTTGGAGCGTAGCGTATATGATCGCCTATGTACGGATTAGAGTTGGTCAGGTGACGATTACCTCGACAGGTAATTAATCCTACCATATTTCAGATAGCATCGCCACATGTCCAAGTGTATATCGCCTTTCCACGCATGCCAGGCAGAGTATAAATTGGTGAATTTGGCCAAGAAAGGACCAGGGTATCTTGCCAGCGGGTGGACTAGGGCTCGGTATGTGAGAGCATAGACTATCTAGCTAGAGAATTAGTTTGTATTAAGAGGAAAAAAAAAAAAACCCCCCCCCAAGAGTACTCTACCGATGATAGTCCAACAGCAAGACAAGTTAATAAGATGGCTTTAAGTGTTTCGCTAAGCATCGTGAAGTTCCTATACGGGTTCCTTTACTTCTACCCTTTGTCTGGAGGCGTGCGTGCTCGGTTCTTTGCTTTTGTATGCATTAAGTTACGGAGCATGCACATAACTATGCTGAGTGTCGAAGGAGCTATATATACATACTACCGACTATACCTAGGCTAGGGGTATAAGAGACAATAAACGGCAGTGAGCAAGACGGTCAGAATACACCAGATATCTACCTCTATACTGGTATCTGGCACTCCCACATCCGGTTGTTACCCCTCGATATCGAGTGCAATGCATTAATAGTATGTAGTGCCCACGACAGGGTCAATTTAGGTAGGAGCTAGCGGACAACTTGCAGAAGTTGCGCTACCCAGATACTACCTAACTTAGTGCCCGTGCTTAGCTGCCAAGACGCCCAAGAAGTACCGAGCGGGTCCGCAGGCTTCCCATCATCCATCCACTTACAATTGTATTATACCTTATAATCCACTGGTAGTGCATCCTGAATCTACCTGGCGGCTGAAACCCGCATTTACCAAAAAAAAAAAAAAAAAAAAAAAAAAAAAAAAGACATCATTATCTTAGTTCATTACTCAACTGTGATCAACCACTGTGCCGAGTCCCATGTGTCGCATATCTGTCTATCTGTATATCTACTACATGGAAGAATGTTAAGATGAATTAGGCCTCGTAGGAGATGCGCGAGCATTCACATGACTGGAAGTCAATGACAGATATCAAATCCATGAGATGCAGCCTGCCTCAAGGGCACCAGCTTCTGATCTGGTAGTCAAAGTACTTGCGCCCGGGTAATTGACCTCTAGAGGTAGGGTCATGTCTCATGGGACCCGACGATCTGATCAATAGTCATCTGTACCGTAGGTTCTACTGCTGTATCGCCAATTAGAATGGGGTACCGGATGATACGTAAGATCAACCTGCAACGCACGAAACCCGATTTTCGGCGACTATCCCCCTCGCACTACAACGCTGGTATCAGTTACATTGCATTTCCTCCAGTCCGCATCCTGAAAGAGCTCTTGGCCAATACCGGTGGCGTTCTCCATTAAACTCAAATCGTACCACGAATAGGCAGGCCCGTCTTCGTACGGCGACTTTTTGCGGCTTAAAGTTCAGCAGTCGACATGTGCCGCCGCCATGATATCGTAATGATATGGTTGGATGCCCAAGACTCCAGGGCACTTTGTGGCAGAAGGCGGCCAATATGCTACCGATTTGTCCCGAAACTTTGTCTACCCTTGCGAGGCATGATGACGTGTGGTCTTTAGCTCAACGATATCCCGTGTTCTACAATGCAAAATTAACATCCAAAGTTTCAATTACCTCGCAAACAGCCTTCACAATACTCCTATCAATCAACCTACCTTGAAGATGGCTAGGATGAATGACTTTGGTGAGAAAGTGAAGCACGATGAGCCCTGGTTCGAGCCGATCGCTAGTATGTATCTTCAAACAAGTTCTCAGACCCCAAAGAGACCATTATTCATGTGTCGTGTTGCATACCATAAAGCTGCCCCTGTTAGAGTGCTTAGGACTCTGGCTAACTTCAGGGTCCGCAATTAGTCATTGGCATGGCAATGCGTCTGCCGGGAAATGTGCGCAACGGCGAAGATTTTTGGGAGTTGCTCTCGGGGAAAGGAAACGCCTTATGTGAGGTTCCAGAGCATAGGTTCAACGTGAAGGGGTTCTTCGATGGATCCGGGGGTCCTGGGACTATCCCCACGAGCAAGGGGTATTTCCTTGAGGATGTGAACGTCCAAGAGTTCGATTCATCTGTCTTCCCAATTCCCAAGTCAGAACTTGAGCGGCTTGATCCGTCACAGAGACAGCTGCTACAGGTAGCCTACGAATGCATGGAGGATGCGGGGATAGCTTCCTGGCGCGGAAGCAACTTGGGTTGCTACATTGCTTGCTTTGGCGAGGATTGGCAAGACCTAAATGCGAAAGAAACTCACCACACAGGTGGATATCGTGCAACTGGCTATGCCGACTTTGCGCTTAGTAACCGCGTCTCATATGAATTCGATCTTCGTGGTCCGAGGTCAGTCAAACTACGGACGAGTCCTTTAGATTTGAATACTAATAAAATATTCTTAATACAGTATGACGGTCAAGACGGCCTGCTCATCCTCCCTGGTAAGCCTTGATATGGCCTGTATGGCTATTAGAAATGGGGAATGCGACGGCGCACTTGTCGGAGGCAGTAGCTTGATATTTTCTCCTACAATGTGGCTAGCGCTCCAAGACCAGGGAGTCCTGTCCCCAACTGGCCAGTGCCATAGTTTTGATGCATCGGCAGATGGATATGCGAGAGGAGAAGCGGTTAACGTGATACTTATTAAAAGGGCGAGCGACGCAATACGAGATAAAGACCCTATCCGCGCCATTATTCGCGGCACATGTGTTAACGCCGACGGCCGGACCAATGGAATGCTCATTCCAAGCCCCTCTGCACAAGCTGCTTTGATGCGACGAACTTATACGTTGGCCGGTATTACAAATCTGTCTGAGACTGCTATCGTTGAAGCACATGGTACCGGCACTCCCGTTGGTGACCCTTTAGAGGCCCAAGCTGTGGCAGACTGCTTCGGCGACGAGGGGGTGATAATGACTTCAGTGAGCCTAAGTCTGCCTATAGTGCCGGTTTACATACTGTCTAACCCGTGTTGAATAGGTCAAACCGAATGTTGGTCATTCTGAGGGCGCTGCAGGACTGACTAGTTTGATCAAATGTGTTTTGGAACTTGAACATCGCACAGTCATTCCCAACATAAACTTCAGAACCCCGAATCCCAAAAGTAGGTCTTCATTCAAGACTCCAGTTGCAAACATAAAGCTTATGTGGTGCCAGTACCGTTCGAGAAATACCGGCTTCACGTTCCTACCGAACTGGAACCATGGCCCAAGGGCCGAGCCGAACGAGTCTCTGTGAATAGCTTTGGTATTGGTGGGGCGAATGCTCATGTGAGTCTAGATTTTGACCTATGGTCCATACCCTATGATAAAACTCCAAGATAATCGATAACCATTCTAACTATATATAGGTAATTCTTGAGTCTCCGAGGCAATTCGGCTTACTGGAGCCGACACACGTCAATGGTATACTACAAGAGGAAAATGCCCGGGACTTACTTCTGTTCTCGGCCTACAATCCCACGTCTCTGGCATCCCAGATTGCTATATATCAAAATTATGTCGAGAAAAACAACACTCTCTTGCGTGATCTCGCTTATTCACTAGCAAATCGACGAGAACGCCGGCCCTGTAGAGCATTTGCGGTAGCAAGCGACTCCTATCCTTGGCAGATATCATCATACGAAACGATCGGCAACTCGTCTCCGCGCGTAGCGTGGGTATTCACAGGACAAGGCGCACAGTGGCCTGGAATGGGCGCACAGCTACTAGATAGAAATCCAACCTTTCGCAATACAATTCGGAAGCTCGATGGTTTCCTACAAACCCTACCCGTCTCCCTCTCGTGGACAATAGAAGGTCAGTAGTTGAGATCCGAATTCTGAGCCTTTACTTCCACTTGGGCGGGCTACTAACCAAATCTCACTAGATGAGCTACGGAAAGATGGCGAAAGCAGCCGTGTACATGAAGCCGAGATGGGCTATTCTTTGTCGGTCGCGCTGCAAATCGGGCTTGTAGACGTCCTCCGCTCGTGGGGAGTCGAGCCTAATGCAGTCATAGGGCATTCATCAGGCGAAATTGCTGCGGGATATGCCAGCGGCGCAATCACAGCTGAGAGCGCGATAGCTGCAGGTATTTTCAGGGGCGCACTTAACACTCAGTCTAATCGTGCAGGATCGATGGCTGCTGTGGGCCTCGGACGCGAGAGCGTACTACCGCATCTCCTCCCCGGAGTTGTAATCGCCTGTGAGAATAGCCAGTGCAGCACAACACTGTCAGGGGATCTGCAAGCAGTTGAATTCACGGTACAGACGCTGAAAGAAGTGTATCCTGGTGTCCTTACACGCTTTTTGCGCGTCCAAAAGGCATATCATTCCCGTAAGCCCCACACAGCCACGTTTTAAACAGGCTGGTCTGAGACTGGGTCCGCTAATTGTATGTCTTAGATCATATGGAGGAATACGGCGATTCATACGAGGACTACCTTCAGCCGTACCTGCCTAAGCTCACTGCCGACCCTAGAGTCCCATTTTACTCCTCGGTATCAGGTGCGCGGATCGAGGGAACTGGCAAACTCGGGCCATCATACTGGCGCGTGAACATGGAAAGCCCCGTGCTATTCAATTCGGCGCTTCGCTCGGCTCTGCGTGATGAAAATGGCGATATGGTGCTTATAGAAATTGGTCCGCATTCGGCGTTAGGAGGCCCGATCCGTCAAATACTAGGCGACCTCGGCCGCTCTGATTTCTACGTCGGCACTCTAACAAGAGGGAAGAAGTGCCACGAGAGCATGCTAAATCTAGCAGGATCCCTTTTCCAGAAGAATGTCGTCATGGATTATTCTACCATTTGTCCACCGGGTAACTTCCTCAGAAACTTGCCGCGTTACCCCTGGAGGCAAGACACAACGCACTGGGCTGAACCCCGGGTCGCCTACGAATGGAGATTTCGCGATCACCCTCCTCATGAGCTCTTAGGGAACAGGGTATACGACGCCGGATCAGAGCCAATTTGGAGGAAGGTACTTCATCTGGAGCAAGTGCCCTGGCTCAAGGGACATGAAGTAAACACTAGAGTTGTATTCCCCGCCGCGGCATATATCTCCATGACCGGCGAAGTGTTGCGGCAATTAGAAAATGATACAACCTTCAGTGTCAGAAACATGAAAATCATGTCCGCACTGGTTCTTGAACCTGACAAGCCGGCCGAAATCATCACAACCTTCAAGCCCATCATGATAGATACCTCGGAGAAGTCGCCGTGGTACGCGTTCACCATCACATCTTATGATGGTGTGAAATGGACGACCAACTGTTCCGGCGAAGCTCGAGCATCCACTGACAAGTCATTCTCCTTAATGAATTTTGCATCTGCGCAAAGCCAGTTTCCTAGGAAGGTGGATAAAAGCAGTTGGTACAATCACCTTAGGCGGGTTGGATTCAACTACACAGGACCCTTCAGGGGTTTGCAATCAATCTCATCCGCAACAACCGGCAATGAAGCTGCGGCAATAATACCATCTGGTGGGCCCGTCAACGCACATGACGCAAAATATGCTCTTCACCCTTCCGTCATTGACAAGTGCTTCCAACTATTCGCCGTCGCTGCATTTCGCGGTCTCGGCCGGACTATGAACAACCTAGCGATACCGGTCTTTATCGAAGAGATGGTGATTGTACCGGCGAGGGCTGACTTGTATGTTACAGCTGTAGCCTCTACGACAGATGCCGGTTCTTTCAATGGCAACTTACTGGCACGGAACGGCGAGGGTGTGCATTTTAGTGTCAGGGGCTTCAAAACTGCCGCTATAACGGCCGACATCGAAGCAGAACAAGCGCAGACTATCGCCCGCTTGGAATGGATGCCAAGTGGCAATCTCACGTCTCTGGCTTCATACATACATCCACAACAGCAATCAGCACACTACTGGCCATTGCTAGAGGAGCTAGTTATTCTATGCGTGCTCGAACAGCAGGACCGGGTCTACTTCAGCGACGAAACGCCGCAGCATCTGGCACATTTCGCAAAGTGGATGCGTACATACACGCGGCGCTACGCCCAAGGAGGCAACGTGTTCTTATCACAAGATGCTCGTCTCCTACAGCTCAGTAGCGAGGAAAGAAAGCTTCGAATTGAAAGCATTGCGGCTGACATGACGAATACATCATGTTCCATGTTCTCGACAGCAATATACCGCCTCTTCAAGTCTTCCAACGCTATATTTGCTGGCAAGGTCCACCCGCTCAGTGTTCTTCTCGAAGACGACATATTAGCCCAAATATACGTTGCCGCCGACAGCCTCGGCTTCACGGATGCCATCCAGCTCATGGCCAACACGAACCCTCGTCTACGTATTCTGGAGATCGGCGCTGGCACTGGCGGAACTACCGCTAAAGTCCTTCGCGCATTGATGTCGCCGTACGGGGAGCGCTTATATGCCACTTATATGTACACGGATATCTCGTCAGGCTTTATGGCTGCTGCCGCAGAGAGGTTTGCGGCCTACGAGAACATCGAGTACGCGGTGCTTGATATTTCTAGAGATCCTATCGAGCAAGGGTTCCAGCCCGCTAGCTTTGACCTTATTGTCTGCGCAAATGTAGGTGGTGTCCTGACGAGTGATTCTGGTTCCCACAACACGGATGTCAGTATGGAAAGAGTTGACGGTACTTTGATCAGGTCCTTCACGCAACGCCGTCCTTGCAAACAAGCCTTCGCCATGTATATGAATTGTTGAGTCCAGGGGGGCGACTGTTTCTTGAGGAATTATGCCCAGGTACGCGAATGCCTGTCGCAGCAGGCCCTGTTGTGTCCATTGGAAGTAGAAAGCTAATAAATGTGCTAGAGTCGAAATTCATGGACTACATCTATGTAAGTATTCCTTTCGGTATTATTGCCTTTCGGTTATTAATTCTTGGGTGGCCATCCGCTTATAATACAATACAATTTAAAGGGCTATCTCCCCGGCTGGTGGCTCGGCGTGGGCGACGGTCGTGAAGAGCAGCCGTACATCAGCCCTGAGCGCTGGTCTAAAGAACTACCCGCCGCGGGGTTTCAAAAACCCGATGCAATCGTCTTGGATAGGGAGGTGCCGTATCATCTTAGTGCCGGTATTCTAGCATCGCGGGAGAATCCGAGTCGTATACCTACAAGGTTAACTTTGTTATGCTACAGCTCAGAAGGATACTGCGTCATCGAGATGCTGCGCTTTCTTGAAGAGCGAGGCATTGCGGTTGATGTCTGCGTGTTTAGCGGGCCAATACCTGATGGCCAGGATGTGATATCGCTTCTGGATGTCGACGACCCCCTTGTCCACCAACTTTCCGAAGACGCATTCGAAACTCTTAAAAAGTATTTACAGATACATAATGCGCGCCTCTTCTGGGTTATGCCAGCTTCTCAAGTCGGCTGCGAGGATCCGAGATCAGCGATGACCCTTGGTCTCATGAGAACGGCCCGAAACGAATTGTACAGCAGAGTTATCACGATTGAGGTCGAAAGCACGACAAAGGCTCAGGAGACAGCTGAAGCGGTGTTCAGGATTCTCCTCCAGTTTTCTTGCCCGTGCGATGAAGCGGCGACTGTTGATCCCGACTTTGAGTACGCAGTCAAAGGTGGAGAGATACTAATTCCTCGATTCCATTGGCAGACAGTGTCCCAGGCTGCCGAATCACACATCACATATGACCGTGCCGATGCACCAGCACTCAAGCGTCTTGAAGTGAGATCACCGGGTCTCCTCCGGTCTCTGACATGGAAACTAGCCTATACCGCTGATCTCGCCGCAGGTGACGTGATGATAGAGACCAAAGCTGCAGGCATGAATTTTCGAGTAAGCGGCTCTTCCGTTAATCGTTTCCTATTTTACTGAACAAGCCTCGCAGGATCTTCTCATCGCCCTAGGCGTCCTAGACAACAGCACAAGCGAAATAGGTTTAGAAGGTAGCGGCATCGTCCGAGCCGTCGGATCAGGTGTCACGCATCTTTCTGTGGGCGACCGCGTAGCCTATATGTCAAGTGGATGCTTTGCTACCCACAAAGCCGTGCCAGCAGTGTCATGCGTCAAGATGAATACGTCCATGAGCTTCGAGCAGGGAGCAGCAATACCATGCGTTTACGCAACAGCTATTTTAGCGCTCATCGACAAGGCAAATCTTCAAAAGGGACAGGTGAGGAGTCAATCAGACCGTCCTCGACGTGAGTGATATATCCTGAGCTAACCCTCATGTTTATTATAGTCAGTTTTGATTCAATCGGCTTGTGGTGGCGTCGGTTTAGCTGCAGTTCAGATTTCCCAGATGGTTGGGGCTGAGGTGAGTGCTTGCTATCACGCCGCTACCTCAAAACGAAGCTGGTTGAGAAATCTGACGAAATCTAGATATATTGCACCGTGGGAAGCGATGCTAAGGTCCAGTATCTTATTGAAAACTACGGGATTAATCGCTCTCATATCTTCAATTCTCGCGATGCCTCGTTTCTTCCCACGGTCTTAGAGGCTACCAACAATCGCGGCGTCGACGTGGTTCTCAATTCTTTGTCAGGCGATCTCCTGCAGGCTTCCTGGAAATGTGTCGCCGAGTTTGGCGTTATGGTCGAGATTGGTAAACGAGATTTCCGACGACGCGCCAAGCTGTCCATGGAAGACTTTGAGCAGAATCGCACGTTCATTGGTCTTGACCTATGGCAGATATCGCAAACTCGACCGAAGCAAGCAGCCGAGTAAGTATACCACTATATAGTAGGCGTCCGATGCGGACTTACACTGGCTACGCCCTGTCAGTTCCACGACGATAGAAATCAGCGTTGACTTGTGAATAGATTAGTAGAACGCTGCTTCAAGTGGATCGAGTCAGATTCGCTCAGAGGCCCAATCATTGCCTGCACTTTCCCGGCGTTAAAGATCCAAGAAGCCTTCCGCGCCATGCAAGCCGCACAACATATAGGCAAAATTGTAGTCACTATGACTGAAGACCATGCGATGCTTAAATTTCTCACGCCAAGACCAACAGCAACATTCCGTCCAGATCGTAGCTATCTCCTTGTTGGTGGACTCGGTGGACTGGGTCGAGCTGTTGCCAACTGGATGGTAGAAAACGGCGCACGTCACATGATCTTCCTGTCAAGATCAGCCCAAGAAGACGAAAACACAAGAGGCTTCCTAGAAGAGCTTCGCTCGCAGAATTGTCAAGTATATTTAGTTTGCGGTAGCGCAAGTAATATTGCCGACGTGCAAAAGGCTGCAAGCATTTCCACGCAACCAGTTGCCGGAGTCATTAATATGGCCATGGTGTTGAAGGTATGTTCACCGTTTTACGAGGGCTCCGCTAGAACTTAGTACCGCCCATCTAGGCATATTAACCTGACCATTGATCACAGGACATGGCACTAGACAAAATGGGTATTTCAGATTGGAACATGGCAGTCGAGCCTAAGGTACAGGGTACCTGGAATTTGCATAATGTGCTGCCGCTAGATATCGACTTCTTCGTGTTGTTCTCGTCGTTTACCGGGATTGTCGGTCAGCCTGGACAGGCAAACTATGCGGCAGCTAACACATTCCTGGATGCCTTTGCCAGCTATCGGAACAGGAACGGCTACGCAGCGTCGGCAATCGACATAGGCGTTATGGGCGACGTAGGCTTCGTATCACGAAACCATGAAGTCCGCGAGAGGTTTGAAAAGACAGGCATGCGCATAGTGAAGGAACAGGACCTGCTCGACGCCCTGGCCTTGGCGGTGCGGAAACCGAAGCCAACCGAGCTTCGAGGAGAAAGTCGCGTTAAGACTTACCAAGAACCAAGTCAGTTTAGCCTGGGTGTTCTGACGTCCATCCCCCTGTCGTCGCCCCATAATCGGGTCGCGTGGAGACGGGATCCACGCATGGCTATCTACCATAATCTGAGTAAGTCTTCCGAAGACGTAATATCCAAGTCGAAAAAGAAAAAGGGTTTGAAAGAGATGCTTGAGCTTGAAGTCACGGATGAGTGCAAGACAGAGGTCATCGCGCGAGCCATCGCCGGGGCCCTCGCCAACTTCTTGATCAAGGACGAGGAGACCATCTCGATCGAACGGCCCCTAGAGAGTCTGGGCATGGACTCTCTCGTAGCGATGGAGGTGCGCAATTGGATCCGGCAGCAAACCGGGGTCGAGAGCAGCGTGTTCACTATAGTTCAGAGCCCGTCGTTGTTGAACTTGGCAGATCGTGTCAGGCAAGCGATGGGTACGGGGAATGCTGTCTGAGCATGATTTAGATTTATAGATCAAATATTCCTGCCGTTTTGGACTGGTTTTCTTGTTTCAATACTTGAGTCTTTCGGTTTCACACGGCACATAACATCTCAAGGTGTGTCGACTGGAACGTCATTTCGGTCTTTTTTAGCCGCGCTTTCTTGACCGTCACTGGCTAGAGACCAGCTGTTGTACAGATGTTCACTCATCCTCCCAGCTGGGGCCTATACCCACTTTTGCTGATAACAGGTGCCAAACAGTCCGTTTCAGCTAAGAGCGCCAGCTGAAGCCGGCCCTGGAGACCTCGGAAGCTTTGGAAGTCCGCAATTAACACTGGTTGGGTAGTCTGGCAACCTACTATTATGCATTCTTTCGCGCCGTCTTCATGAGAGCCATATTCCGTTGGTGACGCTTAACAAATAAGTTCTGAAGTACATGAGAATATTTTCATCCTCATTCTCGATCGACAATTACCATGATACGATATGCCTCAATCAATTTTATCTGCACCGCATACGTCATAGGCACTTAAAGACACACACGCCACAATGCTTTCTCGAAGAGCCCTTTGCAGATTCAAGCACTACCATCGTCGCCGCATCCGTTTATTATATCCTTCTAATACTTTATCCTCTAATAATTCCTTAATCTGGAGTTCTCCAATATGCTGCCGTAGCCGGAGATACTTCCACATCGAGGGTCTGGCGATGGCGCCGGTAGTCTTCAGCGGCCTGTTCGTGTCGCTGTGGACCTGGAAGTGCTTCATGATGGTCGTGTTCCAGAACAAGATCATCTATATGCCCGGCCTTCCACCCAACTCCCGCTGGGAGAAGGTCCAGGATTACGGGGATAGGCTCTGCGGTATCGCGTGGCGCGAGGAACGCGTCAAGGCTGCCGATGGAACGGATCTCGCGCTTTGTGTTGCAGACGTCGAACTCGGTGGCGGGTTGGAGCTGAAGAGGGGAGATTCGCGTTCACGTGCGCTGCCGGATAGGCATCTTTATATTTTATATTTCCAGGGTGCGATAGATATATTTTTTTTTTTTGTGAGGGATGAATATGTGAGGAGTAATGCTCATTTATTAACTAGGAAATGCCGCGTCAATACCCCCAAGACTCCCGGATCTATCGTCTACTTTAACCATGCTAAAGAGACAATTATCCACAGAGCCTAAGAGCGCTATATGTACGGTTATCTGCCTGAGCTACCGCGGATATTGGAAATCTCGCGGTCGGCCAACCGAAGCGGGCATCAGATTAGACGCCGTCGCCGCGCTCGGGTGGATCTCACGCATGCATCGGCAACAGAACGCATATACTACTAATAATAATAGTGAGAGGAAAGGCACCAATTGCCAAGCTGTAAACAACAATAATATCAAAACTACTACTTTCCCTGCAGAGGTCATACTCTGGGGCCAAAGTATCGGGTCCGGCGTCGCCACCAATCTGGCGGCCGATAGGGTTACGACCATGCCAGATAATCTCTGCCTCAATTCCCTGATCCTCGAAACACCCTTCACCTCCATTCGCGCCATGCTTGAGGTCCTGTACCCGCAGAAATGGCTTCCCTATAAATATCTCTGGCCATTCCTCAGGAACCATCTCGACAGTTGGAAGAATATGGGTATCATTGCTGAGAAGTGCCAGCGAAATAATGATGATAACAATGAAAAGAATGAAAAGAAAAGGAAAAAGCCTGAGATAATGATATTACAGGCTGCCAAGGACGAACTGGTCCCCGCCAAACTTAGCCAAAAGCTTTATGATCGTTGTAAAGATCTCCAGTTCCCCGTCCGAAGGGTCGCTGTTGATGGCGCGTTCCATAACGATGCCATGTTCAGGACTGAGGGTAAAAAGGCCGTTGCGGAGTTTTTGGCAAGGAAGATCCTGGAATCGTGAAGGTGTGTGTGAGGGAGAAGATATAGAATATTTTTCGGATCGCTCATTAGGGGTTCAATGACATCGGCGATTGTGAGGTGTGATAATCCCTATAGGATATCAGTCGTGGATTTCTCGCCCAGATTCGAATGCGATACGATTAAGTCCTTGCTTGGCCCGAATATGGTTGGAAGGGATAGAGACATTGACTCGTGCAAATGGAGAAGAGAGGCCACATTTATTATATAAGGAGACTCCCTATGGTTAGTGGTATCCGTTCAACCGCCCATGGGCGATCCATTTCGAGGCAAAGAAGAAAAGAGGAACGAGTCAATGTTGTCGCATATGATAGTCAAGCCGGCAAGGAAATGTCATATTCCAAGACTGAAATAATCGCTCCAAGTTTATGACAGCTGTCGGTGTATCGCGTCAACGCTTCGATATCGAAACAAATGGCAGAGAATAGACCGTTTCTTCAACGTCGGGAAGACCGCGGTTGAGCATGAACTCAGCATACTACACCAACACCATGACCCAATTGTCCCCAGCCGCATCTGCCAACTCGCGACATCCGCTAGTGATCTGTGCGAGGCTCTACAGCAAACCTAACAATGTGTGCTCTCCCTCCCTCTCCGTCGCTCTACCCTGACTTCGTTATGGGTAACAGTTGTAGGAGAGCTTCTGGTCGAGGTATTATAAGTGCTATGCCCCTCCGTCTCCCTTTCCTCCCCTTCCCTAGCCCTATCACACGCCTCCGCCTGAGCGCCCGTGAATGCCAGACGCACGGGCTTGTTGGTGAATTTGGTGTCGAGGTTCAGTAACATGAAGTTGATGGTCAACAGAACGAAGAGGGCCCAGAGGAATAGGAGAAGCGCGACCAGGAACGCTATACTGAGGACGGTTACGAAGACTGTTTTCCAGGCCTGCATTGTATATTCTTTGCTCTCAGGTGCAATGGCTAGGACTTTGCTGTTGCTGGGCCCGTGGTCGTGACGTTTGCTCAGGCAGTCTCATATGCAAAACAAGAAGTTGTAAAATGGACTGGAGTTCCAGCAGTTTACCACTCTTTTCGGATATATCGAAGTGGAGAGGAACGAACGGGGCAGGATATACGTTTTTGGGGGTGTATAAATACTATCACTCTTGATGAATGAGAGTATTACATGCGCCTGCTATCACTGTGACTCTGAACATACCATTGATTGCTGTTTTATGACAGAACAGAGCCCATTTATCACAGATGAACTACAACCTACCTACTTGCTTTATCGTTAGACTGACTAGTTCTAATCCAGCACATGCCACAAACCTGGCATTTGTGAGCAAACAGCTTTCACAGGTGCCAAACACAGTTCGTCCAAAAAAAGAAAAGAAGAGAAAACAAACTGCACTCATTTCTACCATGGACATTCTAATCTGACTACTTATATACCGCGCACAATCTCAATCTAAGCCGATCATGTCCCCGTGACGGATGGTCTTATCTATTTACCACTGCCACTCAAAACGACGCGAAGATCCGCCTCTCGATCAAGGATGCTCAGCGTCGAAGTATATCTTCACCTCAACCTCATTACTCCAGCCGGAACTTAGCCCCATCTCCTTCCACGCCGTCTGGACATCGACGGCGAGAACATGTGCGTCGTGCTTGTCTTTAGTAACAGTGCGAAGAGGCACCGGCTGGCCTTGGATAGTCACCATGAAATCCCGCTCGATAGACATGGTAGGGAGACTTGAGATATATAACCCTATACGAAAGTAGAGTGCGTTAGAAACTAGGGAGTAGACAGACACATTTTCTCACTTAAGCACTGCAACAAAGCAACTTACCAAGTGTACCCAGGGCTTTCAACCGCGTAGCAGAGACCACCCGCCCAGTGGGGAGAAGCTCGAGGCTGTTCGAGATGATAGCAGCAGCGCCGGTCATCTTATCTATCAGTCCCAAGGATGCGGTGCTGATTCGCCCGTTGGTCTCGCTATCGAGCTGAGTTATCGGGTATGCGGTGAGTATATCGTAACCGCCTACGTCTAGAGATACGACGAGGCGACCCGTTTGTGACTGGACATCTGTCGTGACCGGGGTGACCAGGCCCCTGACGTGAGACCTTACGATGTATTTGTTCGAATCAAGGATTCCGGAGAAGGACTCAAGCGAGATTATATCTGTCAGGACATGCGGGCGTGTGTTAAATATGCCGAGAAGCGGCGTTCCTGTAGCTGCCTTGCCGTGATAGCTCCCGACTTTGAGAAGAGCACTGTTCAGAGCAGGCATTAGTGAGTTGTAAATAGGTGGCTATGAATAGGGGACCGAACTACATACTCTTCCTCGTACCCAGTATATGGATCCATTGCTTTTCCCAATACACTAGGCCTAAGGATCACCGTCTTCCCACGAGGTGTTAAGCCAGTCATTTGTTTGATCAGTTCTATATCATGCTCCCCAGGCACATCCGTGATATAGATGGGACCACCACTGATACAACGTGCAGCGGCGTGGTAAGCTGCCCGGTCATGGTGAGTTTGAAACATGTCCCAGTCTGGGAGGACATTCAAGTGCTGTGTGAACAGGGCGTTGTGTGCATTTGCCCATATGTGCCAAGGGTGCGACGCTGGCACATTGGGGAAAAAGTCGTCCGAGTTCCGCACAGGCACCGTCGGTCTACTTTGTGGCAGCTGCTGGCGAAATAATATCTGTGGTGCTTGCGACATGCAGGAAATGACCCGTTCGCCAAAGTGCCTGAGAGAGGCGATCGCCCAGGCGTCGAGGTATGTATTCGTTAGTTCTCGACGAGCATTTGCCGAGATCCATGCATCAACCATAAACTGCGCATCCGTCTTAACGCCGTCTACGCCGCAAGAAGTTAAAAATCGGTAGAAGTCATCATAGAATCTTCCAACATCTTCCTTATCGACCACAGTCATCGGACCATTTGGACTCTCGCAATTGATCTGCACTGTTTGGTACTTGCTGGCTATCTCCCCACGAGGTGAGATACCTCCCCAGTACCCAAGCAAAGCACTGTAGGAGATAGCAAGTTAGCCAGCAGTATATTTACGTCCTATCGCGAGAGTCAGGGGTATCAGACTCGGACTGGCGAGCAAGAGTAGGAAAATGATTCACAGGTACATACTGCCAGACAGCGATGTGCTCAATGCTAGGATATTTCTCTCGAATTTGAGAAATGGTATGCTTCAGTCCGTTGGGGAAAGCTTCAGGTTCGGCTTCGAATCTCTTCCAACTATACGAGTTCTCCCCATGGCCAGTCCGATCTATGTCTTGCCAGTTATCATCAATGATCAAATTGCTGATATTGATGTTGTTTCTTTTCAGGACGTCCACTGCGTTTAGTAACTTGTCTTCAGTTAGATGCTGGCCGAGGGCATTCCAGGTGCCTATTATGTTGTCCTGGCGTAAGTGAATAGGCTTTTCAGAGTTAGAGTAACAGTAAGATCTTACAATAACCTAGCCCATCGTACCAGTTCTGTATCCATTCGGGCCCGAAGTCGTTGCTATGGACCGAGCGCTTTTCAGAGACTATTCCATCTAGGTTAGAGGTGAGCGTCATGAGAGTCCGCGCGTGATATACAGCTGCGGATATAGCACTGCCGCAATCGTTTCCCACGGCTGCTAGTATTATCCCAGTAGAACTTGTGTTACTATCATTGCGCAGCTATACCTTCGCGTCAGTTAAACTGCTCAACAACTGAGCAGAAACAGGGACTTACATGAATCATCACCGGACCAGACTCAGAGCTCCGGAGTAGAGTAATTACATTCCCTATATTGCTAATTGCTAGAAGGACGAGGTGCTTTCCTTCAGGGCTAAGGAAGGAACAGAGCAAAGCATCCTTGTCGATACTGAACTTGCTTTTTCCATGCCTAGGACCTAACCAGGCACTTGAATGACGAACCAAAGCGAAGTAACTGATTACAATTAGCCGCGGGTACCGAGATGAAGAATTGGAAGTTGCTGCAGGAGCAAGTTACTATTAAATATCTCGAAGACCGGACATCGTCTTCGACGTTCATCAAGAGTGGTGACCTCAGTATAATAGGAAACAGCTTACCGTATAAAGCTACCCCACGGGTTACCCAGCTCTAAGTCAGTATAGGCCGACTCAGCGTCACACGCCGGCCCAGCTGCGGCTTCAATAGTCCATAGCTGTGTACGAGGCGTTTGGCTTGCGACGCAGCTAACCTTCAATACGGGGTTAAGCCCTTGAATTACGTCCGATAGGTTGTCTTCCACCTGATACAGGGTTCCTGCATTTGAAAGGACGAGTCCATCATCAAGGCTCAGGCGGTCTCTGACCCAGCTCCAAGGTTGAGCGGGATCTGATCGGAATTTAAGAGTAAAGTGTAGGGATCTTGAAATAGGCAAAGAAATACAGTAGAAAAGCTGCTTTCCGTTCGAAGTGGATAGGCACGTGGGCGAATCGTTCTCTGGAGTGGAGGACAATATCGTTTCCTCCCATATAGATTCATCGCCGGATGAGTGCCACACACAGACCTCCCATGGTTTGTCGCCGTCAAGATCACCAACCTCCAATACGACCGAGAACGCAACAGATTGACTATCGGTTTGGGAAACTCGCCCTAATGGGGGAAAGGAATGGAGTCTAAGCACCCCATCGACAGGTTTGCCGTCCATTCCCAAGGGCATTTTTGTGTCTTCTACTAGCCGCTTTACTTCTTACTTGAGACTCGTTCTAAATAAATAATAATAATAAAAGACCGATGGATATATAAGGTGTTTCTAGATCAGTGCTTATGATGAATATTGTTGGGTTGCTCATCCAGTGTCCGGATGACTGGGTTTGACCGTATGATAAGGTGACCGCCCGAGATAAACATTGACCGATTCCGATCGAAGAATCACCAGGTTGAACTAGCAAAAACTTAATACTCAAGAGCGTTTGTAATACCCCGGTTTGGAAAAGATAATACTGGTGCTGCCTTCCGCTTACAGACGTCTCCGATGACCAGAGACAGCCGGTGTTGTTTATTCTCAGAGGTCACCGGGACTCTCGTTGGCATGGTAGCTTCAAGTCCAGGGTAAGGTACATACCGTTGTTCCCTGGACAGACCCAACAGGCCCAACTAAGTGTATGCAGCCGGAATATGCAGGGGTTAACCGTTTAAGGGTTGCAGGTCGGCTACGGAACCTTTTAACCTAGAATTACCATCAAACACCGAACTTCATACTTTCCAGTACCAGGTAGTTCTTAACCGTAATCACAACCTTTTTGCTGAGGAGGAGAGGTTTCAAGCGGTCGCATTGATTCCAAATGACAGCATCGACAGCAAGAGCCATCCCAATCCGATGGACATACACCTACCGAAAATCGAATACCCCTCTTTGATCCCAAGCGATTCGACTCATTATGGCCCAGCAGGGAAAGCTACATGGTTTACGACACAGTCGTAAAAAGCCGAACCGGCGAGATCGAATGGCGAACCGTCCCCGGTGACGAAAACGATGAGAACGTGACTATCCCTACAGAGCAATTTCCGAAGGTTCCTGCACAATATATCGCACGTCTTGTCTACGATCGCACTCACGTATCTGCCGTTATGGTTGCTAAACCATAAAAGATCGTTGGCGGGGTGTTATACAATATTTACGAAGCCGAGCTTTCGCTAAAATACTTTTCGCTGTCGCACACGACCAGGAAGGTGAATAGGAGGGACCAGAGATTATATGGTTCATCGTAAAGACCTTGGTGTCTGGCGTAGTCGAGTCTGCTTAAAACCTCTCATTATGACTTCGTTTGGCAAATCATGCGTACAGTTTGCCGCGGCACTATCCGGGCCTAAACGCTAAATCAACGCATGTTAAGTGCTCTGATTCCTCAAAGCCTTGTGCCCTCATAGGAGTATTTGCAGGGTTCTCTACATTGAAACCAGCTCCCATCGAAATCGAAACACCGCTCGCTGTCTCTGACTTGCTTGATAAGCTACCCTCCATATGAGTGCAGGCGTCACCTTGCCATAGGTAAGCTGAACGAGAACAAGGAGCGGTAAACACGTCAAGCGGCTCGAATATCTGTGGATATCGCTCTACAGGTAAGGGTATGGTAAGCATCCTGCTTAGATACCACCGAGCGTGCTGTTGGATCCCGATTATTAAAATAACTACCGTGCTTCTTTGCGGAGTTGTCTGGATGATTTGCTTCTACTAGAACACCATAACGTCAAATTGACTTTCCTTGCTTAGCGACCAGCTCATATGTAGGCACACCGCTTTATCGGATGCTGGTTGATTCTTAGGACGAAGTGGCTAAGTTTGTTCGGTCTTATCTAGAAACATGAGACCTATTTACTGTAGTACAAAGAAATTGAAGACATGTGTACAGGAATAAGATATAGTCTTGTATGACTGCTGTTCTAGCAGCTGTCAAAGCCAGCACCTACATAGGATGGATGTGCGACTTTATATAGTTTCTCCCCACATCTAGCGGCTGAGCAATCAAACTGAGCTGTGTTTAATGTCCTGACTTCGGAACACAATCCTATAGAGATCTTATGGATAAAAACTTTGCAAACAATTTGATGCGTAGGGTAACTCAGATGGTAACGTAAGTATGTATTCCGAATCTCATGAAGTTGTAGATCTTGTCAGAATTACCTACAGATGTAGCACGATCACGAAAGATCTAAAGCAGATAAAATGTAGACAATAATGTCATCATCGGGAGCTAAAGCACCTGCATCTAACCTAACGTTAATAAAAGATGGTCCAAGCTCTGCGGGAAAAATCTCCTGTCAGTTCCAATGTTCGGGTGGGCATAACCAATCAAAACGTGATTATTTGACTTCCGAGGCTGAAAGCCAGGTCGCGCCACACTGCCAATTTGACACCAGCCACAGCACCCCAGCATCTGCATCTCAATTCAGACCAACCAAAATTTGAGCTTTTTGGAGCCGGAGCCGACTTGACTTTTGCTCACGATTCCATCAAACCGCTCAATCCTCCATACCACCTCCCACCTCCGCCACCCCAACAACACGATGGCGTCCCGGAGACTCGCCCTGAACCTTGGCCAGGGCTTGCGCAGCCGTGCTGCTGGCTCTGTAATTCGTCCATTCAAGAGAGGCCTCGCTTCCCCCGTAACGCCCCCTGTCGGTGCGAAGACTCAGACAACAACACTCAAGAACGGCCTGACGGTAAGCCCTAACCAGGTCTCAATTGAAGATGGGCATCACACCGGAACTTTCCATTGATAATTGCTTTAAGGTCGCTACCGAATACTCTCCCTGGGCGCAAACATCAACCGTAGGAGTTTGGATCGATGCCGGTTCAAGAGCCGAGACCAACGAGACCAATGGCACGGCACACTTCCTCGAACATCTTGCTTTCAAGGTAGTCCTTCCCGGAAACTTGCGACGCGAATTCAGCCCACTGATGGCTTTATAGGGTACACAAAAGCGGACGCAGCAACAATTGGAGCTCGAAATTGAAAACATGGGTGGCCACTTGAACGCTTACACATCGGTGCGTGGAACAAATATCTAACGGCTTTCGCTCGACAAATTACTAATTTTCTGAAAGCGCGAAAGCACCGTTTATTTCTCCCGAGCTTTCAACTCCGATGTTCCTCAGTCCGTCGATATTTTGGCCGATATCCTACAAAACTCCAAGTTAGAGCCTTCGGCCATCGAACGCGAACGCGACGTCATCCTCCGCGAATCCGAGGAGGTTGAGAAGCAACTCGACGAAGTTGTCTTCGACCACCTGCACGCTACCGCTTACCAACACCAACCTTTAGGCCGGACTATTCTAGGACCCCGGGAAAACATCCGCGACATCACCCGGACCGAACTGACCAACTATATCAAGACCAACTACACTGCTGACCGCATGGTCTTGGTTGGTGCAGGCGGCGTCCCCCACGAGCAATTAGTCGAGTTAGCCGAGAAGAACTTCTCTGGTCTGCCCACCACTTCTCCTCACAACGAAGCTTATATCCTATCCAAGAAGAAGCCCGATTTCATTGGTTCCGACCTCCGCTACCGAGACGATACTATCGGCGCTGCTCACGTTGCTATTGCTGTTGAGGGTGTTAGCTGGAATGATGACGACTACTTCACTGCCCTCGTTACCCAGGCTATCGTTGGCAACTACGACAAGGCTATGGGTAACGCTCCTCACCAGGGCAGCAAGCTTGCCGCCTTTGTTCACCAGAACGACCTCGCCAATAGCTTCATGAGCTTCTCAACAAGCTATAGCGATACTGGGTAAGATTAATATTCCTCTGTATTGTTCTCTCCACTAACGTTATTAGTCTCTGGGGTATCTACCTGGTCTCCGATCAGCTCACCCGTCTCGACGATTTGATCCACTTTGCGCAGCGCGAGTGGTCACGATTGTCGAGCAACGTTACCCAGGCCGAGGTTGAGCGCGCCAAGGCTCAGCTGAAAGCCTCCATCCTCCTATCCCTCGACAGCACCTCTGCTGTCGCTGAGGACATCGGCCGCCAGCTCATTACCACCGGTCGTAGAATGAACCCCGGCGAGATCGAGCGTACCATCGATCATATCACAGAAAAGGATGTTATGGACTTCGCCAACAAGAAGCTGTGGGATCAGGACGTGGCTGTCAGCGCCGTCGGCAGCATCGAGGGCATGCTCGACTACCAGAGAATCAGAAACGACATGAGCCGCAACTTTTAATAGCTAGTATGGCTGGGGCGTGAAGTGGTATAAAACCGGTCATAGAGTGTATCAGTTACTGTGATCCTGCACATTCTTAGTTGTATCATAGAAGATTTCCATCTGTTAGAGCATGTTCTTAATTCTCGCTTCTGGACTTGTACCCTGCTAATGCTGTGCTTGAACTCGCAAGTAGTCAAAGCTTCTCATGCCTAGCATATGGACTGTGGGTGGGACATAGATTTGAGTCATAGCTGACGTAACATCCCGATACTGCTACGTCCAAATATACCTTGTTGAAGTAGCTTCACGGTCATTACGTGTCAGTTGTCGCAGTATGCATAAGTACGTGTACGGGAGGGATTCCAAAGCAAGTGAGCGGCCCTATGCATGCTGCTGAGTATGTAAGTGCGCATGTATGTGTCTCTAGAGCTTAGCAGAGTTATAGCAGATATGTAGATCCGCAAAGAACCACGTAAGGTATGTATGTATGTAATGGATCTTACACGGATAAAAGCTTTACTAGCAGCATGAACTAACATAAGGTTAGGCGGTCACGTTCCATCCCTCGCGATGCTGGCTACATACATGGTTATTGCATTTTCGCCCGGGAAGTAGTTGGCTCCACTGCCATGCTTTGTTGTATTCACCTGCGAACTGAAGTAGATGTTGTCTGTCTGCCCCTTTACAGCGGGTTATACGGCTGTCTGCTCGGTATCACGGTTAGATATAGTTCACGTAAACAAAAGGTTTTAAGTTCGCCACCTAGGCAGGGGGGGAGCCGGAGCTTAATTCTAAAATTTGCCCCTCCGGAATCTTGCTCTGTAAGGTATGCAGCCAGTTGGTCAGTTGGTCAGTCATCTACATCCTCATCACCATCGTGGAACACGCGGCACAGACAGCATAGGGAGATACATAGGTAGGCAAGTAACTTTTTCAGTGAAAATCATCGCAATAATGTCATTAGCAAAGCGCAGACTACCTAAGATCCTAAGACAGGATAGATATCTAGGTCAAATTAATAGGTAAGAAATCTTCGCAGATATATCGTGGCCGGAAACTCTGAAAATGAAATGCCATCAGAAAGTCCGCAGATCCCATCAGAATGTCCATGTAGAAAATGAATGAATACCTCAGTAGTATCGTCGAATAATGGATACCGTAAGGAGTGAAGTGATGATATGGAAAGCAAGTGGGCGTAAGTGTGCTCTAGGAATAAATAAATAAATCTTCGCAATAATTCATCGCAGAAAGTAGAACTTCGCAAAACTCATCGCCGGAAAGTCCGCGTAACTGAATGAATGAATCCTTTGGCAGTATCGTCGAATGATGGATGCGTCAAATAATGTGGGAAATGAGTAGGCGTAAGTGTGCTCTGCGAATCAATCGTCACAGCATCGCGGGCAGAAACTCTGCGTCAAAATCAATGAATCCCTTTCCAGTATGTGCAAAGTGTCGTTGAATGATGAATGGGCCGAATGATGGATGTGTCGAATAATGTGAAAGGCAAAACGTTGATGTTGCTTCCCCTTACTCATCCACGTAGTGGCAGTAGCAACGATCTACTCCGTGGATATCCTCGAAGAAAGGAGCCGAAAGTAAGCGGTGTTCCGCCACGTAGGAGGTATGTAGTAGCAATATAGCAAATAATTCTTCTCCTCTTCGTCTGTCTTTCCCTCGCCCTTCTCTCTCTTCGTACGCCTAGGCGACTTGCTCAGCTCTGGCAGACTTCTGGTGTTGATTACCATTCGAACATTCTAGGCCCGTCCGTTGATAGGATAGCAATGGCCCTGGCGCGCTCCTCCGGTTCCCAGGGCGCCGCGGGGTCGAGTGCGTGGATCAGCTCGGCGGGGGCGCCCTTGCATATGCCGCATTCGCACCTGAAGCCCCAGACCACGAACATCTTCTCTGGATCGCTCGTGTATCGAATGAATAGTTCTTGGCCTGCACGGACCCTGGATTTGGTTGTAAAGAGCATGACCTTGCGATCCTTGTCATAATGATACTGCACGTTCGGCCGACAGGCATGGTTGAAGCGCGACCCGACCAGAAACAGGCAGCCTTTGCCCTCAATTGAGAAGCTGTGGTAAGAAGAAGTGAATGTAAGTATCAGAGTTTTCCCCATAGTAAAGCGTTGAAAATCGGAAGTGAAGGAAGAGAGTAGGGGCTGGTTACAGCGCTTGAGGGTGCAACTGTGCGATAGATTAGGGGGTTCTAAACGTACTGGTTAGTGTGCCAGATCGCGGCGCGCGTATCCGTCGTGGGCGTCCGTTTGTGACCATGCAATTTATTGTAGGCTTTCTTCTGCTCCTCGGTCAAGGCCTCATACTTGTCGTATATGTCGTACAGGGTGCCCTGGAACAACTCGTGCTCGACAAGGATAGGGGTAAACGGTTCGAGGTCGCAGACAGCGAAGACACCGTAACCGGCCATGGGTGATTTCTTCACCTCGATCTTGTCATTTTTGAAAATCTCTAGAGTATATCAAACAAGTATCAGCATGCCAATATGAAGTATAATCTTGAAATAAGAAAAGCAACAGAGAATACATACCGATATCCGAAGCAGAATCTGGATACTGACGATTGTGATTGATGACGGAGAGACCACAGTGATGGAGGTCAACCTCGAAAGAGTTGTTGTACACTTTATTATCATTCAGATGCTTGTCGACGCTTCAAGAACTGTTAGCTTTTGTCATAAGTCTATATGATATGAGATCTCTCTTACTCTAGTTCAAGGCGGTAGTGTGGCGTTCCGTTGATATCAGGCATTCTATGAATGTTTCCCATCTTTGTGAGGTTGTCTTCATACTCGTTATCCTCATGGTTTCCTGCATAGTATTCGTTATGATATGCCTACAGCTGGAACGTTCTAGGGGAAACCTACCGCCGAAGACGGCTTCACTGCTACTCTCGTCCGACACTTGTTGTGCCCAGGCATCGGGCTCGTTAGAGTAGTCCTCCTGGGGCGCGCCCCTAACTGATACCGAGTCGTCGGGTGTGATCCCGTCATTATCGATTTTGGGCCAAGCTGAAATTGTAGCAATCGACTTGGAGGAACCAAGGGAGAGTATCTCGTTGCTAGATTGTGTTTCGGGATAATCATCACCGTTGTATTCATAATCCTCGCCCGGATCCAGAGCAGCGAGCTGCTCATTCAGAGTGTTAAGAGACTCCTCCTATCACGGCGTGTTAGCAACATAGTTTCAAATGAGCAAGGCTAGGAAGAACTAACTGTGACGGTGTTCCAGGGAGAAAAGTCGCTATAGGATGGCAATCTGTAGTTCGCATGAGGCCGAACGTTGCTGCCATCGCTATCCGATGACGATTTGTAGGTTGGATTACTACCGTAATCGGTGTCGCTCATCCAGCGGAGAAGCAGCAGGTTTTCTGCTGTGATTGGGACCACATTCTGCGTGGTCTCCTCTGAGGGAGACATCGTAACACTAGTGTTAGAATAGATAGCAGTCTCTTACTATGGATAGAAGATGGCCCCGATGGTAGTAATAAGAGTGACGATGCGTTGGGATGGTTAGAGGGCACTTAGCGGTGGCCCTGGGTATTCGTAGCTGGACTGACGCGGTTGCTCGGTCGATACTTTCAATCCGGAAGCCCGCAAACCTAAATGTGATGCTTCTTCGTGGCCTGATCCTAGTACGAAGTGTGGCAAGGATTCTTAATGCAGAGATGAACCAGATGCTGCAGGCTTCGTCAGTTACGGCGGCTATGAGGAAATTTCCGGACTAAGCTCAAGGCTTAAGTTTGCGGGCTTCCGAACGAGTTGATCTACTAAGTGCAGTCTGCCCCTCTCCGGAACTGGCCACGAAAGCCGTTGTGGTCCTCGAAAGCAGCGAACCACAATTTAGAGATCGTAAATACTGCCAGTGTAAATTCTAGAGAATGTTCTTAAAGGCCCCAGGGGCAGAGGAAGCAATAGCACTATGCTTGAGCGACTTTCCAGAAAAGCTAGGAATGTGCGTAAGGTTGAGAGCTTCTACTTGGGAATTATGAGGTGAAGTGGAAGCTAAAGAAATTTCCACCCAGCAATAAAGTTTCGCAGGGACTGATGGTGTGTGGTAGTAGGAGTAACGCCGAGCAATCAAGTCCCCGCCACCCAGAAGAGTGAGTGAATGCAAGAAGATGCTTGCCAATGGGTAAGAGGATATCTTTAGTTCGGGACGCGGGTAGTCGGCGACGTGTCGACAGGGATTTTTAAGCCTGCTTCTACTCGGGCATCACGAAGTGCATGTACGGGCATAAACTTTCTTTTCTCTATCGTGCCATCAAGTTGGCTTTGGACAGACAACACATTACATCTACGACGTACAGGGCTGTTTCTGCCGAGTCACTCAACCCTAATAGTAGCATCCTGCACCTTGACGTCGTTACAAATTTTCATACATGTCTGCGCGTCTTATAGCAGCATTATACCCGGAACTAGATGCAGTCCAAGACTAACCAGCATTCTCATCGAGCTAATATGTGCCCCAGCTTACAGTATCTCTTGTGATTTTTATGAGGCCCATGTGATAGGGTGGGAGTAGCAAGTACTTGGATTGATTTACTAGCTGTCGTGCACCTCTATGACTTGAAGCTGTGCTTAGGAAGATGTGAGTGATCTGAGCCTTTTGTAAGCTATATGGGAAGGTGATAACTAAAGGTAACGCGGAAAAAGAACAGAATAAAGTGTGATTCAGTAGATGATTGTGTATTTAGGCACATCGGTGTGCCAGTCTTGTATTAGCCCCCCCTTAGCCTATGATCTTAGGAGAAGCGAGAGTTATGACCAGGGTGCTCAGACAATATCTTTCATCAGCTGAATCAAATAAACCTCAGGCCGCATAAGTACTCAGTGACAGCACCTAACTCTGGATCCTCTGCTGTCGTCTTGCTTAGAATCCTTTTTGGCTACCCTGTTGATAGCATGGAAGTGCTGCTTCAGTGTTGCTGAGCCTAGTTTCCACGGCCTACTTAAAATATTTGACCATTCCAGCAGGTAGATAAATCACAGCCTGATGTATTGGCGTATTTTTGCCTCTCACCCACTAGAGCTATAGAGGTAGGTGCGTGAGGAATGCATTATCAAACAGACAGTCTTAGGTATTATATCGTCTATATGGGTAACAAGTGCTTACCCGGAGTGACATGCAAGCTGTGAACATAACGTTGACAATCGCGCTATCTGTAAGGGATTCCTCCCTAAACTCAGCGCGCTAAGTGTAGAGAACTGTGTTTCAAGAAAGGGAAATCAGCAGGGAAAGAGGAAAGAGCATATACATCTGTACTGTGCAGATAGCAGGCCTTCCAGTGAAACTTAAAGGGGCTCGATGCCAGCAACTGACATCAAGTAGGTATCTATCGTTCTATCCTCCAAGAGCCTGTCACCGGAAAGGTGCTATCTACATACCATGTTGGCTAGTTCAATAAAATTAAGGTGTTACTTCAGAAGGGGTTACCATTTAGACAAGATATGTAGATGTGTGCGTTGACAACAGGCCGAAACGAAAATAGCTGGGCATTGAATGCTGCATGAGCTGGTGTTGCCTTCAATCAAGTGAACAGTTAAGGCAAGAGTGCAGAGTAAATATTCATTGCACCGGGAAGTTTACTGTGAACAAAGCCCATTATCGTAAGGTTGTCTGTAACTCACGCCCTTTAGATTTGATGTATTCTTTCACCTCACTGTCGCTAGTGAATGGATTGAACATCAGGCCGTCAAGATCATTTCCAGGTTGCTATGAATAAGGTAGGTACTTCCCCTCAACGCCCTGCTTTGACAGCTGCAGAACTATTTGTTCTTTCCCGTTTTGCGGTGCATGGTTTCGGCTCCTACCTAGGTACATATATGTGTGTAGGTAGGCACTAGTTTCGAAAGCAAATCGCAGCTTCTGTCTTCGTTACATTAATCCCAGCTTTACTTGCACTGTAATCAATCGATCTTTCCCTTAGTTAATCTGATGAAATGCTGGAAAAGAACTTTCGTGAGGTCAAAAACCTTTGAATCTTCCCTGTTCGTTCTGTTTTGTGCCTCTTCCATTCCATACTTTCACCAAGCCAACTTGAAGTACAAGAGTGGGTAAGAACACCGGCCTCTGTCCCATTGTCATTTCAACGCCAGTCGAGCTTGGAGACATTATAATCAAGTTATAAATAACACCCCTGTGTTTGACTGATTTACTATCCATAAGCACCTAATACGCGCAAAATGCGTGCTTCAACCCTCAAAGGACTTCTCATTGCCGTTCAGGCCATCTTCGTTTGTGCTCTTCCCCCCAAAGTCAGATCCCCAGACAATGGTGATATCGAGTTAAATACCTTCAAGCCCACTCATCATGTCAGCGGATGGCCATCTGTCATCACAACTGTCACAGTTACTCCCGGCGCAGGCACTGACAGCTCTTCAACATGGCTCTCTACCAGTACCACAACCAGTGGCTGGTCGTTCAGTAGCTCGACACTCACGACGGAGATCAGTCAATTTGTTGCCGTCACCACGGTCACCGTGACAGGCAACTCAATTCCTTTCACTCCCACCGGTTCGGTCACTGGTTGGTCATCCATTACAACCCATACAGCCGGAGGTACAGGCCAGGAGTTGACTGAAACATTCACTCTAACCTATACCTCCTATTCCGAAGAGACTATCACCGTAACCCCGGGCGCTTCCGCAGACACTTCAATTTCCCAAGCCCAGACACTCCCATTCACCGTTGTGACCGTCACAGGAACTCCGGTTTCTTCGGAATCGAGTTCTCTGTCAGAGAAAACTATCACCGTGTACCCAAGTAGAACGCCTTCGGTAACATTTGTAACCGTCACAGAGTCCCCATCTACTTCACAGTCAAATTCAGCACATGTTCCTCCGTTCACGGTCGTCACTGTCACAGCCAGTCCGACAACTTCGCCAAATTTGGGTCACACCACACAAGCACCGCAGTTCACTACCATTACAGTGTCAGAAGTGACGATATGGCCCACGCACATCACCACACAGAACTCTGCACAGAGCACTAGTCAGAGTACGGTGCAGGGTATCACAGAAAGTGGTATAGCTAGTACCACAGAGGACATTACGCAGAGCACCGCTCCGAGCACCACACCCGGCACCACACCCAGCACCACGCAGAGTAGTACACAGAGCAGCACACAGAACTCAGGGGTCGTGACCTTGACGTTTACATCGAGTTCTGTTAATTGGTCGCTCAACTCTACTAGCGTGTCGTATACATCCACGGTCATGACACTTAGTCCGCCTCCTACCTTCGCTACCGGCACTGCAACAGTCGGCTTCGTCGGTTCTGGCCAAAATAGACACGTCTAAGCACTGCCGTCTCACAACCTGTATCGTCCCCAAATGTTGAGCAATCTGGGCTCTATTTGAAGCAAGCTCCGATTTCAAATACGCGATCCTGCAAAATGGAGGCCAACACTTCGTATTCCTAGGGTTTGATATGGTACACAATGAGGTGGTGGCATGGGGGCAAAAATACTGTTGGTGATTGTCAAACTAGTGCATATTGCTTGTTGGCTGTTACTACCTGTTGGACTTGCTATGCAGCTTGCATTTGCACGTGGGGCAAATTACGTTCTGTCACCAGAATACGTGATATCTCGGATGATGGAGATAATTTTCTGGACCAACTTTGTTAGCTAAACTAATTAGAGTACAAAATAGTACTATTTATGTTTCGTAAGTTGGGTCTCTCGAAGGTTGTGCCGCTGGAATGTGTCTTAGATGTGAGACCCCGGCCATTGAATGATGTCCAATGCTGATTTGACAATTGCATTTCGCTCTCCTTGCTTTAGAGTGCTACTAATTCTGGCGAGGTTTGAAGATTGCTTTAATTTTTCTAGAAGTACATCGTCGGATTTTTGAGGCTAACGTTAAATTTATTCTCATGTAGAGCTGTGGAGCGGGGCTTTAAAATGTCGAATGCATCGAAATGGGTTAAACCACAAGCCCAGTGTTCAGATTTCGCCTCTCAGATGCAATCTAACACAGGTAAAAGTTTGCAATGTATCTGCTTGGATGGGATGATGATTGCATCTCTAATAGAGCCCTGGGCGTAACGCTTGGATACACGTTATCTTCTAGAATTGTGCGCCTGGGCAGTTGTCCATATCGGCATGTGTGAGGCACGGTCATTTTTCTTTCTATCCCGTGTCCAGGAGACATATAAATTAGAAATACTTATGGGCGGAAGAGGCGGGAGAACGAGAAAGACCTGGGGTCATGGTTAGGTAATTTGGAATTCTCGTGATGTTGGGAGTTGGGACTGCTTTACGTTAGTCTATGGGGCCAGCAGATGCCGCCCTGAGGCGGTATATGAGGCCACGGGACGGACGGGATACTAGCAAAAGTGTCATAAGTGTGCTAAGCATTCATTATCAACATACGTATCCGGGTATTGCATAATGGCTGTTAGTATGTATTTGGTTCTTTGAAGGAGTAACTTGATCCTCCGGCTTTGGCGCCGGTGAGTCGTTCGATGGACAAAGGTGTGGTTGAGGCGGAGTGGAGATAGGGGGGTACCTGGTAGCGGTAAAAAGAGAATTAACGCTTGAATTGATGAATTGATGATCCGAAGGGTATTAGTCGGGTGGCGAGGGCGGCTACCGGCTGCGCTTAGGGCGCAAGCGAGGCCGGCCTTGCATCTGTTCTCGATCCTGGGTTTGTCATGACTGTATCGTAGATACTAAGTAGCTCACGGAAGGCCCGGGCGCATGTTGGTTCCTCGACAGATGAGCCTCACTCTGGGAGCCGAGATTTACCAGACTTTGGGCCCCACGTTGTAATAGACCTACGACTCCTCAGCCACCAACTACCTTAGGTAGGTATACTCCCGTCTGCGCATAGATTCCAAGGTTGCTCGTATTTTGCGGCAGACTTGCTCGGACAGCCTTTGTGCGATGGTAACAACGTGTAACTAGGGGCTTGTGGTTGGCGGTCAGAACTGGACAGCCTTACCGGCACTTCCGCGGCCCCCCCATATGCATGGACCTTTTAATAGACGAACCAGGAGTATTTATCATACCGGGGGTATTCATCTGGGCTACAGAGATGTGCGTGTGGTATGTACGGTTTCCGCCAATGCGCACACCTAGGTGGAGAAAAGTAACAGTGGCAGTGGCCGATAACACCTTCGTACCTGATGCGACAATGTAGTACAGGCCATTTCGTTTGGTAAGCCTACCCTACTTAGGTGTAACTCCTGGATTTCTCCTATGAAAACCTTACCACAATGTGACACAGAGAATGTCCCATCGCGATGCAGTGTTAAGGCAGCCTCAGTGGCAGGTTGCCTGAATGCAGGAGGGGGTACTTGACGATATCAAACAGGAAAACTTAAGGAGTCATAATTATCCGCGAACCCTAGGGGTTACCATTGTACGACAGACCGAAGGATTCTTGTAAGGCGAACTGGGCCAAGTCCAACAGATTAAGCGAGACCGAGTGGTAAGGGGTGGCTATACATGCGGCTATTGCCCATCGGGCCCGTGATACTCGAGTATACCTTGTAGGAGGCGACGGTGTCTAGTTATAGTGACGGCCGATGCAACCTGAAATCTATATCTGGATGAACGAAACGACTCAAAATACCTTTCTGGTAACTGATCCGCGCAGGTGGTATTCCTTTTAGCAAGTCAATATGACTTACTGTCCTGGTTGAGTATGGCACTTGTTCTAGACCCGGAACTCGGTCGTTGACATTGGGATTCTCGAAGCTTAGGTGGGGAAAATTAACACAGCTTAAAGCACGAATGATGCAACTATGCCCCCAATAGCCGTTGGGCTGCGCCTATGTGCCGCAGCGAGTGGCGGTCATCTGCAGTGAATCGGTTGTCGATCTGTGAACATACCGTTGGAAGCGTCCATTGCACACTACCACAAGAGTCTGTTTCGAAAAAACGACCAGCCGTGGGTTTCATCTACAATAGAGAGACGGATGGCTTCAGGATAACTCTCCAAATGGGGTATGGGTGTCAGAGTTTTTGTGGAACACATACCGTAGTGAGAAGCTTGGCTAGACGGTTACTTCTAGCTGGACGAATACACGAAAGGTTGAAACCCCCATCGCAATGTGTGTTGATTGCGCATATGGACGAAGCCGGGAACCAAGCACGCTAGCATCATTTGTGATACAATACTAGGGGTGAACAGAGGCACACCGATCTCTGGATAGATACGACGAGGTCTTTCTTGTCCCGCCGGTCGATCAGCTATCGAGGTTCTAGAGCAAGTCGTGTCGAGGGGCGGGGGGTAAGTGGTGCAGAACGCACGTGGAGATGCACAGCAGCTACAACGAATACCTAATTAGGATAATCCTTATGGCCAGACTAGGTATTTTAGGCAGCGCTTCTTAGCTTGTTAAAAACAAGGGTATAGGGTATAAGATGTGAGTGGTACGTACAGTAGTATACCCACCTACGCTACACCCCCAGCGAGCAGGTGTATTCGGAATGAGAATCCTTTCCCGTCGACCATAATAGAAAGGGGGAATTGGGGGCCGTTTGAAGAAGCAAGAGTGAAGACAGGGACCTATTAATAAGTCTAGGATAGCAAATCCAAAATAGGCTCGATCCCGCTTGGCATAAGTACCTAATGTAGGTGGTTTGTGGCATACTTACCTCCAACCTCTGCCATGTTGGTTCGCAAGGTAGGTGGAAGGTACACGTACATAATACAGTACGGTATACATTTACGCTGTACCAAAATATGCGATATCCATGCCGGCAGCCGTTTGTTGGTACGAGTTTATGCGGTACCATGCCGCCATTGGGCAGGCAGTGAGATGCTAATTGTGGCACTGACCACCAAAGAGAACCCAGCCAAGTGGATCGGTAGGTTTGCGGAATCCGTTCAAGGTGATCGCCCCGGATCCTATAAGTAGGCATTGCTATAACATACGCACCGTTCCTGTACATTTTGTGTAGTAGGTAGGTAGGATCAGTAGGTACTGTAGGACTTGTGCTAATTACGATATCAACCACCCCGCCCAAGTTCTTTTTTGGTAGACCACAAAATCTGTAACGCTCATATCTGCCATCATATTACTTGTAAACTGCCCCCTGTTTCAAGTTACTCGCTGTCGTACTCAACACTAACTGGGTACCTGTCAGCGTGGGTTAATAGTCCACGCTTGAGCCTTTGAAGGAGCCATTTACTCCTTTTGCTCAGCGTACCTACATGGCGGCCAAGATAAGTGTGATGCTTAAAATCGCTATATTCAGCAAGTCGAAGTACAAAGGTAGCTAAGGTTAGACCGATCTGACAGGGGTAATAGGGACACACGCGCGCTTAATGAGCCTACCCCTGAATTAACCAGCGACGCCAAATCTACCGCAGTCGATAAGATACAGTACCTTGAGATAACTGCCTGGTGGGTATGTAAACACTGCTGTACCACTTTGTCCCGCGTTAAACACTCCCATTCTATGGTTTTACCAAGCCACAACACACCTGTCACCCCTTGCTTGTTCTGTCAGAATCTGCTATACTTGCTTCCCTATTTCATTTTATGCCTAAACTGTAGTCTTCCTGTTAGTTGTATCGCAAAAGCGCAGCGCCCCCCAATGCCATCTTTCTCCTTGATAATTTGATGCTACGTGCTTACCAACTTCTAGCCAGTTTCTGATGAGCTATAATCAGTCACACCGCCTATCCACTATTTCAAATGGCCCCGTCCAAGGGCACTAATTACCAACACGAATTTATGGCCAGCAAGCGGTGCCTTTACGGATCTGACAATGGTGATCTTGGTTGGCATTTTGCGGATGAGTACATACCAACCTTGAGTAAGCCATCGAGACAAGGGCGAATGAAAGCTCGGTAAGGATCGCTAGGATGGGTACCCTAGTTGGACCCATATCGTTTCCTCTACTACGCGGTACACTGCCTACTACATACAAACAGACATGACCTCCCGATATCTGCTATGATCGACTGGCACGTTGTCACCATGAGACCCTTTTTTCGAGACGCTGATACATTGGTAGTCGATGCTGATGTAACATGCTCAGCTCCAGACATCATTTGTGCCTGATATAGCCATTAGGGAACACATGTGATGTTCGACAGCCTGTACTTACTGTGCCACAACTCTTCAGCTCGACGGCCTTACCTATGAGGCCGTAGCAAATTCAAGCCAGCTGGTCTCCTGGACAGACTGGCGGTGCTTCAGCATGGCAGGATGGCCTCACGTCTCAGCTCTTGCGCAGGAAGGTACCGTGCATGCCAAGCCTCGAAGGTTAACCGTCTTAACTTAGCCCAAGCGCAAGGCGAACACACTTTCATTTCGTTACGGCTATGACGTTCTAACCCAACAGGCGAGTGAAGCCGATATGATTCAGGGTCGTAGCGGCTTTACCCGCATCTTCGTACTAGAGAGTGAGCTTAGGGCCAATCTCCCCTCTCGAAGGAAGAAGACGCTATGTCGAGATGAGGTCTCATCCCAAGTTGGACGTGGGGTTATTAGAATACATCTCTCGGCAGCAAATCCTATGCTCTCCCTCCACTCTGCGTGGCGGTGAACCATGTCATACAGAGTCCTTTTGTCGTTGGAGGAATCACGGCAAGGCACACTCTTCCGAGCAGTCGGAAAACGGCCTAATACCAGTGTGAAGGATCATGGGGTTACCAGGACATGGTTGAGGTTTACTAGCATATGGATCGCATGGGAGTTAACACTTTGCCGTCATAGGGCTGAAATCATCATCTCGCGTGTTCTCGCCCTTTGGGACTTTCTGTTGCCTTGGATGCGGCACAGTTTGAATGACTATATAATATGAACATCTCTCTCCTACTCTTTGCGCTTCTCTCTTGATCATCACCGGTCTCTTCAATCAGATCAAATTGCCTAGATCACGTCAAATCAACATCACCTGTAAGTGAACACCCCTAACACCCTTTTCACGCTCTGGCCAAATGTTATTTGATGTGTCTCACGAACAACATGCACATGCCAATGAGCCTCACTATACATCCGGACTAGAACTTCAATTTCTCAGAATGACTTTCCAACGACTTGCCAAACCTGATACTTGATATTGACAGTTCGATCAGATTCTCAAATCACTTGGGGCATATACGCGCAGCGTCTTTATCGACTGCTAAAATATTAGCTGAGGCACCAGAGCTCATACGAAACGCTCTCGAAACTCTTACCTTTTCAGATCTTGGTCTCACAAATTGGGTTACCGGCGGCTCATCATTTAACCCCTAGAAACCAATAACGCCGAAGCCTCCTTCAATATCCGTCAATATGCCTGACTCCGGAAACGACACTACCTCCAATGACACCGGTTCCTCGGGGGGTGACACCACCACCGAAACCCAACAGCCTCCTCGTGGAAGAAGCCGTAGTGGATATAACTAAGTCAAACATCTGCATGATAACGATAGAGAAAAGAATCATGGGACCGGCGTTTGGGAAGATTTAACGTTTTGCTTTTCAAAACCTCCTCGAGCGCAGCTCATCCTTGGCCATCAGGGAGTGGTCCAAAACAGACTGATTTCGACATGGACCACCGCATTTCCATCTACGACACCCTCCTCAAAGAAAACACTGACACAAGCGCACTGTCGATCAGAGTTCTTGGGTCTGAACACAACAACAAGGGATCAAAATGCTATACGATGGATCGATTATGCTACGCACGGGGAGTCTTTCTAGCATTATGGGGCTTTTAGACATACTTCTCCTTTTCCTTTGTCAACTTGTATCAACACATTTGTTCTTTTTTATATATAGACGCACTAGATAGGGACTCCACAGTTCTGCCCTTCTTTTTTAGAAACACCATACACGCTTGGGAATACAATTTTTGGTTTGGAAACCGCCTTAGTGTCCGGTTAAATCCAATGTTACCTGCCTACCTACCCGAACAACCTTCTCCTGGTCACTCGTGAAGCCACTACCTACTGACAGTCCTATACGTACTAGGTTAAGTTAGTAATCCTCCTATTTTATGTAATCTACCTACATAGAACTACGAGCTTTATAAATAGAGGGAGTTCTCCACCGAATCTACAAGCCACGTAACGACCAGTTGAAGAAAGAAGCGGGAACCTCGGACGGATCGGCCAGACTAGCCCGAAGCTATCCTGCGGACAGCTTGTGCCTACATAATGTAGTAGTCGTAGTCATCAGCGCATGCCGTGTATTCTATATATGTAAGGGACATTGCGCATCTGTGTGTTCGCACTGCTGGAAACGTCTGACTCATGATATGATTGCATCTTCGCTGTTGCTAAGTTAGGGCGCAAATTCTATAAATACAATCGAACTTCTCCTTACCTCATTAATCTGCCTACTATACTCATAGTTCCCCTTTTAAAGACTTTCTGATATCTTAACATCGTGTTTTCGCCACTTGACGTCTCTGCTGCGCCGCTCCCGTGCATCTAAGATTTCTGGAGGATAGCTAGGTACCTCTTCGCGGGTACACGACTGTCTCATGGATACTTAGATACACAGACCTTACTTGCCAACGAACCCCGCGGGAATTCAAACCATCCACGCCAGGTATAGATTGTTGCAAGGGCATGAATGCATGAACCCACCGATCGCAGCGGGCCTGCCCCTCTTTCACAGCCATCGCATCGCCAATCTGGGGGAGGGCGTGGGAACGGGGTTCCAATCGCTTTCGCTCGCGCTTGTTTCTCGCCCTTGCTACCTTAATCATCCCTTTAAGAGTTAGGTATGTAAAAAAGGATTGAGTGGGAACTTCCTGTCGCTATGTACATCTTCAATTTCAACCATCTTAAGAGGATTGGGTATATATATTGTTACATTGACCTGGTTTGAGGGTAGTAACACATTACGCGTACAAACACACGTGGCTTGTACTACCTTCTTTGTTAGTGCTGGCCCTTGGGTGAGACAAGTACACGGTTTATTCTAGGTACATATAGGTAGTCACTGAAAACTACCTGGTCTGGCGAAGATGACATCTTGATTAGAACGCGCTAAAATCTGATCTATAATAACCTTGGGGGGTTTTTGGCCAATAACCATGTCGGCAATTCAGCAATAAAACACCGTTGAATTGCTGCTAGATCTGTTGCTTAGCACTACTGTGGCCTGTAGGTGAGAGGTGTTAGATGTAACTTCTAGGGGGTGGGCCTTCTTAGGTTTACTATGTAAGCCTCGCATATTAAATTGGATGAAAACTCGAGAAACGGGGAATGAGGGAACAGAGACACACATAATAACTAACGAACAAGACTGTAGTTGAATCCTAGGTTATCAGACACCAATTACTGTGGCATCTCGCTTACATCTGACAAGAGGTACTTAGGTTAGGTCATTCGGAGTTCATTACTGGGCTAGTTACCTAGACAGACGGACAACCCATGATACGTACGGAGTCCTACCCTTCCTGCACTCTCTTTCGATCGGGATTGTTCCCTTCTTGGACCAACTTTACCCGATCTTATTGGGGCAGAACATCACGAACCGTGAGAATACTCAAGGGTCAATCGGAGATGAGAGTCCTGAATACGTACTAAGATATCATTCTATGTGCGTGTGCGTCATGACTGAAGCCAAGTATAAATTACATAGCCTGCCAAGTTACCTGAGTTCATAGATAGATACGCCACCATGCGTCTGTTTAGACTAACACGAGAACCGTGCTTGAACCACGATCTTTTTTAGCGTGTTTCGACATTTCTCTTTCTTTTCACTTTTTCCCGATTGAAATATCTTTTTCTTTAGCCTATCAGTTTTCCCTCCTAGACAACTAGCACTCGAGAACAATGCCTGGCAGCGATGACAATGATCTTATTATAGAAGAGGAGGCGGCAGCAGAGGCAGAGCGCGCACCACTGCTGCCGCCAAAATCATCATCACCATCATCATCGTCATCGTCCTCACGACAAAAGCAAAAGCTCCACCGCAGCGGCTTCTCTATAACCTCGGTAGCCTCCTCAATCGCGACCGGTATTACCCACGTACCCATACCGAAAGCGCAAAAGGACGGCGGCAACTCTCTCACCAATATCTTATGTGCGATCGTATTCCTCGTGTCCAGCTCCGCCGGGTTCGTAGAGCTGCCCCTGACGCGTCTGATCGAGGATATACTGTGTCACCAGTACTACGGCATCGTCGAGGAAGGGCAAGGGGTAGGACAAGGGTTGAAGTTGATAGTGAATCAGACGCAAATTGACGAGAGCATGTGCAAGGAAGATGCCATACAGAAGAAACTTGCCTACCTCTTGGCTATCAACGCCATGCTTTTCGCTGTCGTCGGATGCGTTTCTGCTTTTCCTTGGGGTTTGGCTGCTGATAAGTAAGTAAAGCTAAATGAGAAAAGAAAGAAAAGCGAAATCACCTAACTAGGCAGTATATAATGAATGTGTAGATGATAGGGAGGGTTGAGCTAAGCTGACGCTTTTCATTAGGATAGGGAGAAAACCAATTGTGGCCCTTGCCATGACAGGACTGCTCATGAGCGCCTTGATAGAGATGGCAGTCGTATACTGGCACAATACCTTTCCCCTGACTGGCATCTGGCTTTCGTCCACTGGCCAGTTCATCGGTGGGGGGAATGCCATGTTGATCGCTGTGATATTCGCCATGGTGACGGATGCGACGAAGGAGGAAGACAGGTTCGTTCCGTCCCATGTATACATACTCATTTACCCAGCTGAGACTGTTAACTAACCATTTACTGTACCAGAGCCATGGCCTTCTTACGCACACACATGGCAAGTCTGTGCGGCAACTTGTTGTCGCCCTCCCTTTCCGCCATCGTGATGGAGCAGACGGGCAACCTCTGGATCGCGCCCATTATAGGCTTATCTCTCTTTTCTCTAGGCGGGATAATATTCGTCTTTCTCCCGGAGACGATGGTGCGCAAGAACCCTGACCAATCAGAATCAGACTCCTTAGACGACGACCCTGCCCTTACTGCTACTACCAGTAGCGCGGGGTCGTTAAGGAGGATAATAGCGCAATTCCTCCGACAACTAGAGGAATACATCAACATCGTCAAGTCCCCTAGCCTTATCCTCCTCCTCCTCACGCTACTATTCTCAATGCCGGCGCTATTCTCCACGCTCAACTTCCTGAACCAGTTCGTGTCTAGACGGTACCACATCAAGATCGCGCAGACGGGATACGTGCAGACCGTCTACGGTATCGCCAGCCTTATTACTTCTCTTTTACTCCTTCCGTGGCTTTCCAAATATCTTCTCCTTCATCCCTCACCTTCATCCCCTTCTTCCTCTTCCTCTCCTTCCTCTACCACAACAAACTCCAAAAATTGGCGGTTTAGCTTCTTCACCGACGAACACGCGCGCGACCTACATCTGGCGCGCTACTCCTTCGCCATCCTATTCCTCGGCGCCCTCATCCTCTTCGCATCTCCCGCGCTATCAGGCTTTGTCTTCGGTCTCGTCCTCATGGCCTTCGGTTCGGGTTCCTCGAGCCTGGTCAAGAGCCTCATGAGCGTGTACGTCGACCCGGAACATCGCTCTCGGTTCTTTAGTCTAGCGGGCATTGTGGAGGTCCTGGGCAGCGTTTATGCGCAGCCTATGCTTGCTGGGCTCTTCTCGCTTGGTTTGAAACTTAGTGGCGGCGGTGGTGGTGGCGGTGGCGGTAATGGTGGCGGTGGAGGTGAAGGTTTTTGGATCGGGTTGCCCTACCTTGGCGTAGCGGTCCTGGTGGCCCTTGCTGGGTTGTTGCTGCTCTTTGTCAGGATACCGCAGCACAAGGATGCTGGTGTTGGTGGCCCGGAGGCGGTGGTGGGCGAGGATGGGGCTTAAGTGATAGCGTCTTGACATGCAGGTACCAAAGAGACAAATGGGATAAGATTGGGTTGTGAAAAAAAAAAAAAAAAAAACTACATGTTATGGCATAACATAGGCGTGGAGCGAGAAGTACAACATAGTAGACACTTTGTCCTCGGGGACTAGAAAGCTCTTCTTTTCTCTTCCACGCGCGGTTGTACAACATCAAGAGTTTCCACAGCGACTATCCACACAAAAAAGACCTTGGGACACCGATTTGAAAGAGCACACCTATGCATCAATAAAGATGTCCTGAATGTCAGTCAGGAAACCATCGAGGCCTTTGGCCTTTTCAGCACATGACGATATGATGAAAAAAAGAATACCATATCTACAAGCTCTAAAATCATAAGTCGTCAATCTGGTTACATACATAAGCATCTATCTCCTACACTAGGTATGCAAGCGGTCGCCTTCCCCTGTTCTTTGGATCCCCAGCCTTCATAAATTGACAGAGTCCGCCTCCCGAACATGCTCATCAGGCCATGTCAGTGGAGTACAACATAGCATATACTCGCTTGCCTACGCAGCGCAAGAAGCAGAATCGTCTTGCATCGCTTCGAGGAGAACACGCGCAGTCTCTTTGTCAGCCGCGTCTGCGCAAACGATCTCCGGGTCTGGCTGTCTCTCCTCGTCATGCCAAGCGTTATCAACCCAGTTCGTTTCCATGCTCATGTCAATCTCAATACTGTGTTCATTCGCTTGCTCGCCGCTCTGGCCACAAGTACGAGTTCCATCACTGTTAGCATCTTTTCCGAGGACAGGGACAGGATCAGTGCTGTCATTGTTCTGATTTGCCCCATCCTCCGCTTGCACGACATATGCGGTGAGCGCATCCGCCGTGAGTGCATAGTCGATATCGTCCAAGATCATATTTCCACTCTCGCCAAACATGTCGCAATCCATGTTGCCGGGGCTGTCAAATAGAGACGAGGCGGAATATAACTCGGAAGCCTGTTTCTGTTCGTTATTGCTGGTAATATCAACAGCTTTGGCCGGGTTCTCATTCATGTCGATCGGCTCCGGGGACGCTGAGCCTTCATCAGATGAGACTGAGTGCACGCTTCCCAACTGTATTTGTGCGCTGGGATTCGGTACAAAGACTTCGTCGTTATCTGGGACAGCGGGAGCGGGATTATGCAAAGATCCCGGTGTTGGTTGGGCATCCGGAGGCCTCGGCCGACCACCGGCGAGGAGTGCGCGTATCGGACTAAATCCCTGGGCGAAGAGGCCACGTAACTTAACGGGGAAGTCGGTCTCCCTAGCTAACCGCCCCTTGCTAATACTGATATCCATAGTCATCGAAAGACGCAAATAGGAGTTAGGGTGAGAGGCTAGGATATCCGTCCAGTCCGAAATAAGTGGCTTTTTGTTGCTCGCAGACTCCTGGTTCGAGGAGTTGCCAGGGGGGTCAATCTGCGCTAGGTTTACAATATGCCGTATTGTTTCGCTGATATAGTCGACGCCGTCGTATTGCGGCTGATAAGTCTTCATAGCCTCGATGAGGACGTTAAGCCTATGCTGCTTGAGTGCTGTTTGTCTCCTCTCGTCGGGTGTAGCTCTACTTTGCTTGTTCTGGGATGAGAGTTTTACGTCTATAATATGGAGCACCAATGGCATGGCTGTACAAGAAATACTATACAAAAGTCAGCTAGATCATAACATGAGCTCTCCTTTAAAGTAATACTTACGCACTAATAGGGAGCCAGCGAGCGAGACCAAGTTGTATCAGTTCGTTCAGACATTCCGTAACACCACAAGCGGCGTCTTTGAGCTCGTGCCGACTTTCGTAAATTGAGAGTCCGCAGTTACTGTTAATTTGATTCGGAGAAGCTGATCCCATAGCTGCCTGCAACACTTCGTGATGACATAGCGCAGCCCGAGCAGAACTGAATTTTTTCCATGAGCAACTATCTCAATAAGAGATGATTAAGGTATCAGAACAGACTTACTGGTAAAACATATACATCAGATTTGTGTATAGTATTACCGAATCGTGATAGCGTTTATCGCCCGCTGCCTTTCTTGGTGTCCCTCCGCCAAACATGGGGAAGCGGAGAATCGCGGTATTATACCATCTTCTTAGCGCGCTTTTAGACTGTTTTATTTTCTCGACGCCTTCAGGGCCGTTGTATCTACCCCAGCCCGGAACATCGTTAAGGGGAAAGACTAGCGTTAATAAGTCTGTCAAAACAGAGCAGAGTTCGCTAAGTTGGGTAAATATTTCGATCAAGCGGCGCTTCGTGTCTGGATTGTACACTTTCGACCGCTCGATCTCGTCGCCCAAATCGGGGAACCCAAGACTGCTGTTTGAATCGACATCGAAATGTGCCTGAGATATCTGGATGCTCCGCCGCATGCCGAGGGAGATTAACCGGTCACGGATGACGACGCACCACCATAAACGCTTCAGAGTGTTCTGCTTCTCATACTCCACCGGGTCTGTAACAGGGCAAAACGAGGGCATGGCCGAGTATATATGGGCTTCTGCGCTTTTCGCATTCTGTATTGCAACACCAAGCCAAGCCGTACTAGATTTCTTCGTGGCGAGCGACCAGTTGGGTACCCAGTAGGTAAGCAACAGGGCCGTTTGGGCGAGGCAGACAAGGGAAGATTCGGTATCAAAGTCAAACAGGAGCTGCATATGTTAGCTTCGAAGTATCATTCGAGGCAGCACCTTCAGGTGCGACTGTGATATACCTTTACGCGCCGGTACAGGGTCGCTCGGGCAGTGCGATAATTAGAAAATCCTAATGCTTTGATGCTACTCTTGGAAACGTACTACACAATTAGGCCGGTGTTCTGCAGTGGTAGGTGGACAACTTACATTACAACAAGAAAATAACATCGCTTGGAAGACGAGAAGTGACATCTTTTCGCCTGTCCCGCCACTGTCTTGACTGCAATAAAGATCCCAGAAGTCGCCTTCATTTATAAACGGTAGGAGAGGGTGCACATGCAAGAAATACTGTTGCACAAATTCGTCTAGGATTGCTCGTGTAGGTATTCTGAGGCAACCTTGGGACTCGAGGTGGTTTACGTCCTGGGGCATTACGTTATGAAGATTGCTGATTGTGAGAAAAGGATAATATGAATATGTGATATCGGCATTGACAGTAAGCTGCTGGTCACCAGGCCATAGAGGGGCCTCCGGGTGTCCTAACGGCGCAAGGCTCGGGATTCCCATCGATGTGATATTACCTGGTTTGTTAGATTCAGTCCAGCTAGTGGCTTGATTCAACTCACTGTTGAATGTCCTTGTTGGGGTCAACGGCCGATTAAACGTCAGTTTAGGATTCTCATGAAGCTGAGCGTACGACGGCTGCTGCCTTCCCGATCGTGTTTCTTGCATGTTTTGTCCGAGGGTGTGGTATTCTGGCGTATGCAAACTTTCGCCAACATGAATGTCATTGACGAATTCCGACCCAAGTGGAAGGGGCTCGCCATTGGCTCTCGAATCGACGACGACTTCCTCCATAACCTTGCCATGATCACAATCGTCAGGGGTATATATCGACTGGGACGCAGGATCGTCCAAATTGCCGCCTCTCTCTCCTTTCCGGCTATCATGAAGCTGTTAGATAGTAATAGGGGGATACTAGGGTTATAGAACCTACAATCTGGAAGCTCGATTGGTAACAATGCATGTCTCGCTGTCAAGATAACAGTTCATACATGGTCTTCCTCGCTGAGATACATCACACCGGACCTTACGAGCGCGGCACGACAAGCAAGCCTTCGGTGCTCTCTTTCGTGCCTTATGCGGCCGCGCTGTGGGTGTTACAGTCTGGAAACTTGCTACAGATGCCATCGTGGTGATGATGTACACGAAGATAACACATTGGTAATCAACAGTCCTGAAATCCTAATATACGACTTGGAGAATCGAAAAAAATAGCTGAATACCAAGGCTGGAGAAACGTGGGGTAGTGGGGAGGTAGTAGTCTATCTCCAAGGGGCCTGGTCGAGGAACTATGAGCAGAACTCTGGGGTTTCCCGCAAATGATCTGGGGTCTAGGCAGAGCTAGTCTGTTCAGTTCGTCTCCTTGCGGCCCTTGCCCGGGCTGTGCTTCTGAGCTTTTACGGTCCGATACTGACTATTTGACGAATTGCGGAGTAGAGGGACGGTAAAGCAGAAACATGGGAAGAGACCAAGACGAGGAGTGTCAACGTGACCAGTAAGCCAAACGCCACATCTCCTCGAACCTCAACCGACTTCCGGCGAAACCGGCGTCTGAGAAAGGTGTATGCCAGGAGACGTGGTCTGATGAATCAGCATCGACAGTAGCAGTCGATAGTAAGGGTGGAGTTGCTGCGCATAACCGCATCCATGGGAGAGTGGAGAATGCATGCCGTGTATTGTGTTGGGAAATAGTTTTGTCTTTAAAGATTACTCTTCAGATAAAAAGCGTATGAGTAAGACTACGAGCTTTGATTCGACCGAGTTGCTACTCCACAAACAGAGCCATTAACACGTTTCCATGACCTGCAAGCAGGATGTCGCAATGGCACGGGTTCTGCACGGACGGTGAGTAGCCACCGGGTATTATACGCAAAAGCGGTGCGTTAGATCGCATATCATTGAACAATCCACGGTGAGAGCTCGGGCTATCGTTACGCGATTGGGTGATGACAAACTAGGAGTTCAACTCCGAGGCAGATGTCCGGGGCATTCAAGTGTTTTATTGGACTACGTTGTCTGCGAAAGACAAGGTATCGGTTGTTGTTAGCCGGGATAAAAGGGCGGCAATCGGCTCCAAGTTCGGTAGGTGGCAGAAATACGTATAATACAGCCTGAACAGATAAGCATTGACAGGTATTATCGGCTGCCATCACTGATATACAGTGCGCTGTTAGCTAGATGCACGGTCTTGTAGAAGTCGGCCAACTGGATTAAAGTAAAAATTGTTTTCTTAACAATGTTATGTCGCGTCAAGGAAACTAGGCTCTGTGTGTCGTAATATAAAGTAGTTATATAATTCATCCATCAAGAATTCCTAGGTTCCGTGAAAACCCATTCACCATTATTCTTACGAACCAACTTGACCTCCGTTCGACCGACACGATTTTTAAGACCCTCTAGCACGTCCATCCCATCTAGAGCTTGCGCATGAATAGACTTTGAGACATGACAGAACAACATCTAGACAGGCCAGAGTCAGCTTGTCCTCTTCACGGCAAATTTACTCTGAAGAAAAAGACACACGTGATTGGAGAGTTACTCACAGGAAGCGAGTCTGTCTTCCAAGCGCAAAGTTGGTCATGTGCCGTTCTCTAGACGGTCTGCACAAGATATAGAAAGGCGAAGACCATTAAAGTGACTGGGCAGGCTACCCAGTACCAGTTAACTTCAACCTGAGAAGCCATGACATACACTGTTCCACCATAATCCAAGCTCCCGTTAGGCCGCGCAGTTCCTGTGACTTGGATATTGTTGGTCAAGCTCATGGCCAGCTTGCCTATCCAACTAGAGAGGTCGTCACTAGCCGCCTCTATGGCCTCTATCCAGTCTGTATCGTAGGTTATCCCTCCTGCTGCCTACACTGCACCTCCTCTTGTAAGCCCGTCCATGAACGTTTTCAATGTGTCGCGAGCGTCTACTGGTATGAAATAGGTTGTATCGTTACTTGCATTCATTTCTGGCGGGATGTTAAGAAAGGTATATTGGTCATTCTCTGCGGTCCTCTTCGATTCTCGGTTACATTCCGCCCATTCCCCAGCGACCGCTTTGTCTATAACGCCCTGTGTGACGGTTACTTTGTAGCTTTGAACACAAAACCAAAGCCCACACTGGTGCGCCTGGATATCTGTTCCTTGGGAAGTTTCCTTTGATGACAGTATATCAAAGATGGAGATGACCGCTTTCGAGGTCGATTCGGCAAATTTCGACGATCCCTTGGAGGGAGCTACTTTAAGAATATGCTCAAATGGAGCCTCTACTGAGCTATAGATTGACGTGCCTGGTTACATCGAGTAGTTACACCCCTTGTTCGAATCACAGAAAGTCGCGAATTGCGACTTGGTACAGACACCATAAACTGCCAGCGTTGGGTAAGTCGGCCACATACAGTTCACCGCCTTACAAGGCACCAGTATATCCGCAATGGTGGGGGCAATGATGCCCTCGTAGACCGCCGCTTTCGTCGACAGCGCAAGCGTAGTTTCTTGGGACTATTAGCAAGACTTCCGGTACCAGAGCGGCTAGAAGTGTTACCGCCGAAATTGTTGGAAATTATATTATGCTAAGTTTTGGACCTTGGGAGAGCCGGCGCTAGCTCGGTGTCGGTGTTGGTGTTACCTGTGTGCTTAAGAACTACCGGGGTCTCGATATATTCAACTATCTGAGAGGAGAAAGTTTCGAAGCCCTGAACTAGGATCGTGATAGCAGCACCTACGCATGCAAAGTGGCTATCTGATGAGCAGAAGAACTGAGGTATAGCATAACCGTTTCACGAACATTGCTTTCACCCGCTAAAAGAGGATAAGTGCTCCGTACAAACCCGAGAGGCCTCGTCAAATATCTTGAAACCCCGCAGTTTCGCTTCTGTCTTCCCCTTGCGGAAGCGCAAAACCCAGATCCATGCGCCTTGACTGATACAAGTCTCGAGGATGGCCCCAAGGGCGAGACGGTAAATAGACATGATGGCTATCAAGACGGTACTTAGTTGGATATCACGAGTCCAACTGGGTTCGGCTTTGCCATTGTAGGCAAACAGGAGGACTACAAGAGCTGTAGCAGAGGCGAGGCAGACCAGACAGTACATGTACTCCTCCCGCCACTAAGCCAGGGTCGATCGCAGAGCCCGGCCAAGCTCGCCTACTAACGGGATGTGGTCATGAGTCGAGTTGCTACTTGATGCAGACTTGACACCGCTCCTAGGCATATTGCTGCCGTCTTCAACCGGCGGCCAAATGCGAACGCTTTGGTATGATATATGGGTAATATGAGGCCATTGTGGTCGCTTGTAGGTGGGCGCCAGTTCTGTAGCGTCTGAGGGAGGCATGTCAAAAAGTTTTACGAACTAAGCAACCGATGATTCAGGATAAGGGGAGGAAGAATTGTTACCCAAAAACACGCGCCTCACGTTAGTGATACATATGAATAGACGCCAAACAATGAAATTCGAGAGATACATATGGTATTTGTATCTCAAACCCGGTATATTACACTAAGATGAAGTCAAAATAGAAGGCCATTTTGTAGTATCCACATAGGTAACTGTCGAATGTTTGCAGATCGAGCCTTCTTACATCGTTCTAAACATCAGCAGGTGCATCCATAACCAAGCCCATTTGTAGGAAGCAGGCTACCTACTTAGTATATCTGCCTGTATTTATAGCTCCTAGATATATGGGGGAGATGAAAATTAAGATCAGGTGAGGCATAGCAGCGTAGATCTGAACTAGCGCAGTACGATCCATAGCAATGAGAATCCATAATACTTTCTATCTTAAATCTTACTGACTAGGATGTAGATAGTCTCCTATACGACGCCAGGGGATAGCTTTCTATAAACCCCGCATGAGCTAATAAGCGCATACTAAACTAACCTCCTTTAACTCGTAGACCCAAAAATCACCTGCAGTTACGAACTTAAGGTCAACAGTCAAAGCAAGCGTGACTCGCATCTACGATAGCACCTGTAAGATGATACCAAAGTTGTTCTATACGACCCTGCTCCCTCTTCTTGGAGTAGCCCAAGCTCGAGAGTGGGAATTTCCTCATGCACCCAGCTTTTCAAGTGCACAAAATCCTCTGGAAGGATTGAGCGGCGGTGGCGACGACATCGACATCGAGTATGGAAGCCAGTTTCACGGGCTGACTACTTATGGCAATATTCCATATCTCAACTGCTTCTCGGACAAGGCCCTGGAGGGGACCGAGAACAACAAGTACGACATCGCCATTCTCGGCGCACCATTTGATACGGTTAGTTATCCAGCAAACAGATAAACACAAGATAAACTTGGAATGGAGTAAGACTAGTACTGAGGGACAACATCAGGGCGTCACAGCTCGACCAGGGGCTCGCTATGGGCCCAGAGGAATCCGCGCAGCCAGTCAAAGGATAAGCGCCGATTGCGCCTACAGCGTGTATACGGGTTCGTTGACTACTTATTCTTTCTTCGGGATATGTGAATACTGTGAATACTAATGGGGATTATTAGGCAAAAATGCCCTTCAATCATGGGCCACCGTGATAGACTGCGGTGACGTGCCCCTGACATATCTCGACAACAACTACGCCTTAGCACAGTTGACAAAGGGGCACAAGGTATGAGAGCGACCTTTTGAACTCAGATTTACTTTCCATAAGCCGAACAGAAATAAATCTCAATACGGAAATACTCACGGGTGATCACAACAGGTTGTCTCCGGTCGGAAGGCCGCCAGTGAGGACCACTCCGTGACTCCGCGGATCATCACGCTCGGCGGCGACCATACGACGACGCTGCCTGCTCTGCGATCCACGTTCAAGCACTGGGGCCCAGTTTCTGTTATACACTTTGACAGCCACATAGGTTCGTTGATCCTGTATCTATAATACACTGGCAGGTTGCTCATTCTACAGTGTAATACTGATAAATATTATGCTTTTCGTGGAAAAGAGACACCGTGAGTTTTATTATGCTGACTTGATTATGCACGTGTGTAGACACCTGGGATCCGTCGGTGCTAGGTAAGCGGTCACGTACCGCCCGCCCGCTATGACAAAATGCTTATGTTCACAGGTGGCGACATATCGGATTACGCGTACGGCGGCATAGCTACCCAAGACTAGGTGTCTCACATTCCACATCAGACAAATGATCTAACGACAGCACAGCGGCCTAAACCACGGCACGTTTCTGCATATCGCACACGAAGAGGTTAGTCACATATGGACGGAAACACACACAAACACAAGCGCACGTGGAGAGCTAGACAAATACAAACGCCTTACAAATCTAAAGCCGAACGAAGAATCCTTATGAATATTTTGCACTTTACTTACTTCTTCTCAGGGCCTAGTCCGTAACACGTCAATGCACGCAGGGATCCGCGCGCCCCTCGTCAAGCCCAAAGGCGACATCCTCAACGACGAGCGGTGCGGTTTTGCGCGGCTAACAGCGCGAGACATCGACCGCTTCGGGGTATCGGGCGTGATATCCCGGATCCGAGACCGCGTCGTCGGTCCCGTGTACATTAGCGTCGACATCGATGTGTTGGACCCTGCATTTGCACCTGGTACGTACCAAATTAAAAGTAAATGTGATAAAATGAAAATGTAATAAAAAAATAAAATTCTAACTTTCTTCCTCCCCCACACACCACACACCCTCATCCTTCCCCAGAGGCGTGTGCGTGTGTGTATAGGGGGAGGCATACGCTTTAAACAGCCACAGGAACTCCCGAACCAGGCGGCTGGTCCACGCGCGAACTCCTCAGCGTTCTCGACGGTTTGAGCGGCCTCACAGTCGTCGGGGCCGACGTGGTCGAGGTGGCTCCCGCGTACGACACGCGCGGTGAGACGACGGCGCTCGCGGCCGCCGAGGTCGTGTGGTCGCTTCTCGGGCTCATGGTCGACACGCCTGTGAAATCTCTGGCTGATCGATCACGAGCAGAGCAGAGCACGAGCAACGAAATTAAATAAGAACAGGTAATACCGGGGTAAGTAGGTAGGAGATACGTGTAGTCACTGTTATTTTCATAGTCGTATGCTTACGGGGTCACAGGCTTTTAAAAGATATGTAGGAGTTCTTTCGGTAGCGGTTTACTCGAATTATGTGCGTATCGGACATAGGTGTTGCCCAGCTAGACAGACATAGACAGGTAACCATGAACCAACTACAGGCGCCAAGACATCACGGCCTCTTTTATATCTATCCGCGTTAGCTTAGTAGGAATAACGAGATACATGGAGAACATTGGAATCACTTAAAGAATCACGTATGTATAGGTAGATGCTGGGTTGAGATTGTATTGATTTGCTATCATTCACGGTACCTAACCGACCCTCGTGCTGGTACCACGCAAATGTAGCATCTATGAATTGATTCCCACTCCTGCCCTTGCCGAAGCAGCGCAAGATCAGGGGACACAGCAACGCGTTGAACAAAGGAGATGATAACTCTTCCTCTTCCACCATTATGCGATGACACACAGGATTACGACCACAGGCGCTAACATCAAACTAGGTAGATTAGCCAGGTTAGGGGTGGTATGTGCTAGTCTCGTTATTTTGAAGACCATCAGTTATGTACAGAAAGCCGCGGCCTTGTCGACATCCATCCCCCCAGGGACTGATCATTATGATTACACGCGTTTCAAATTAGACACGGTCCAGCTTACGGCGTTCGTTGCGTGTCCGTCTCATCAGCTTCTTATACTTCTTCTTCTTCATCTTTAGCTTGCGTTGTCGCTTAACGCTGATGGTCAGCATGCCGTCGGCCTGGCCGCGGATATGCTCACGCTTGATCTCACGCAAGGCCATGCGCTCAAGAAACGACCGAGGGGGACTTGTGATATCAAGGCTTGCATCGCCACCATCCTCCTCTATCAGTTCCGGAGTGTGGGCCATGATGCTAGTATTGCCGTTTTCATCAACTGTCTCCTCAAGCGTGAACATAGCCTTATAGATGCGGGTGTGTGGTTCTTGTAACGCAGCGTCTCCTTCTGACAGGGACGCCCCCGCGCGTGCGTTCTCCAAAGCCTTGGCCTCGGCTTCGCTGGCCGAGAGGGGTTTAGGGGCGGGTGGCGGATGGAAGGGGAGAAATTGTCCCGACATTTGATCCAGTTGCATGTAAACGCTGGATTCAGTGCCGTTGGCATGCTTCACACTAATGTGTTGCATCGGCTCGCCGTTCATGTCGGTGGAAGCCGAGGCATCAGTGACCTGTTGTACCGCAATGCTGAGGCCTTGCATAGGTTGCTCAAGTTGGTCGACGGTTCGCGCTAGTGTTGACATGACTTTATTGTACGCGACGGGTTTCGCGCGTGGTGCGAATATTTGTGCGAAAGCATCGTCCGTTATCGTCTTCGGGAAGCTGTGTGTCACGGAAATGGGTCGGTGGAGTGAGAAGAAGGTGGCTAAGGCGAGAGCTATACGAAAAGATCAGTATGTTGGAACTATGATCTCAAATTTCAGAAATATCAAAAGATAAACTGGACAAATATCCAGCAGCGAAACCCTCACCTTCTTGTGGCACATCTTGCGTACTCGGCACGCTGGGAAGTTTCTGTCCGGCGTTCATATCCCTGGCCTTACGCCTCCGCTTCTCGCCGCTTTGTTTTGTGGATTGGGCCGGGTTAGCCGACACCTGGCCATCCCGAAGGCCGTTCGGGGAATCATTCGGACTGGAAGGCTTCGAGGATGAGTACCGCCTTCGCTGGTTACCTCTAGGGCTATTGATATTGAGTGCAGCGGTAGCCCGTGTCGCCGTAGGTACAAAAGATGTCAACAGAGGCGACTGAGGTGCGGCCGCCGCGAGCCGCCGCACCGTTGAGGGAAGCATCATCCCTCCCAATAGAAGCCCTTATTATAGGATAAATAGGTGAAATCGATGAGAGGAGTCTTATAAAGGTCGGCGAAAAGAAATCTCGTGGGATAGGCTCTGAGGGCAACGTTGGGTGACGTTGATCGAGGCCGATAGCAGGAGTGGAATGGAAGACCACTGACACCTGCAGCTTGAAAAGTGCACACGACCCATCTAATGCTTGGCGGCTATGGATTGGTTGGAATTGGAACCAATCTATCTAGGCGCAGCCCGCGGCTGCCTTAGCGCCGGAGTATTGATCCTCCACAGCCCGAAAAGATACGTAGAGAGCCTGCCCACTTTAGCGATTCAACTGCCTATAGAAGGATCTAAGCCTAATGGAGTATGAGGATAACCAGTAGTTGCAATACTGTCTATCCGCATGGAAGCTGTATCAAGTCACTGGCGCGATTAAGGTGCTTTCAACTTCAAGTTGCTGATAAATTACTATCCAGCTATGGTGACTCATAGGATGTGGACTTTCGTTATACTGCTACGGAATATGCATACCTTATACATAATGTATGTGTTGTTCTTAAGGTTGAAGTTAAGTCTCAGCACAGCATAGATTTTACTCTACAAGGCGCTTGAATCTCAAGTAGCTTCAAACTGCCTGAATCACATGCCTGCAAACATCGACTATTTAAAGCTATTAAAATCATCATGAAGTCGTAGTTTCCAGATCGCAAAATACTCATGATTCGGACCTAACGTTATGAAGCATTGACACGGATAAAGACATATACGATCACGACAAACTCTAAACATAGACGGGTCAAAGCTGCAGAGGTATCCTGATCAACATTTATTATCAATTTACAAGAATTGTTGGCGCCTGAGCTAGAAAGGCTTTTCTTGTCCCAACCCTCCCTTACTCCCTTCTCTTGCCCGTTTAGTTATCCCGACGGGATATTCTCTAGCTGAGCGTCTCTCTTGTCCTCAAGACGCCAATAATCGGATAATATGTTGATCATCGCTATGACAGCGCTTTTGCAATCTCAAAAGCACTCAACTGCTAGCCTGCCTGCCTGCCTGCCTGCCTGCAGACCTGTCATGGCGTTTGGCATTTGTGCATGTGTATGTGTGCGTGTAATCCGAGGTGATCGCAGCCGAGGGGCAATGGAAACAAAGGGTAATAGTGAACAAAAAAAGGAAATTAACTCAAGAAAAAAAAAAGACTGTGCAATCATGGTGGGACCAGCTGCGTCACCTCCGTGGGATTTTATCGCCAAAATCTATATGCGCAATGCCCCATGGCCTGTTAACCCTCTTAAAACCCGCGTTTGTTGGCCGCCCGCTTATACGTCCCTACAAAGTCCGGGCGGGTAATATTGCCTCAACAGGTCGGATCTGAGCCTTCTTTCTCGCGATTCTTCTTCCTCCCTTTCTTGTTCTTGCTGGTCGACGGTACGCGAGATGCAGTCATCGGTTTTGCAGATTCTTCTGCGGCTTGTGCAGAGATTGGAACGCTACGCCTCAGTCGGCCTCGGTCGCTTTCATTTATATAGTATTAAACAATACATCTACACCAAAGTCTGGTGTGCTCAGAGCCGAAAACGCCTTCCGCTATGATAACAAGTGTTACGATGTATCTGTGTTCGAGGTTGTGCAAGAAAATCGGGAGCGCTAATGCTCAAAGAGTGACGTCGAGGACTAAGCTGACATCCTGGACATTAGAACCAGCCAAGTCCTCGAGAACAGGTATTAGGTCCAACAGTTCGTTATCGTGCGCATCAGAAAACCAACTGCTGATGGGGACAGCGTGCTGCGGGTGGAAGATATATGATGTTGGCGAGTTGTCGATTATGATGGTATCTTTGAGATCACGCCCAACTTGAGACAGATCCTTGACGTAGTTGCCTTGGTGGTTGTAACAACTCTCACGGAATAATCTATGGTGAACAACTTTATGAATATCAAGTTGGTCGAGCAGCGGGTCACCGTACTGCGTTCCAGCTGGTTAGACACCACGATCGGGAATGGCTTTAGAGTGTAGACTCTACGTACCTTAGAAACCGAAGCTGTAAAAACAACGACTTCATAGAGCTCACCCACGCGCTTCATGAACTGATCTACACCTGGCCGCTTAATCACGTACACATTGTGATAATTCCCTTCAATTTCGACTGGTATCGTGAAGTCGGCTTGATGTAGTATCTGGATCGGTAAGTCTCTGGACATGCCAAGTGATATCTTTTTTAAGCTTACCTTAAAAGAGCTGTGTACCAGGGTCTCATCAAGATCTAAGACAAGGCATTTACGTCCCTTAAATCGTGGTTCAATGGGAGGTAAGAGGAACTTTTGCTGTGGTTGTTCCGCTACTGCTGTGTCATCCTCTTCAGCCGTGATTGGTTCTTGGTTAGCTATCGGTACAGCTGGCGGAGGCGGCGGTGGCGGAACGGTTTTCGGATAAGGCTCTTCAGTGCTGACTACAGGCGGTTTCACTCGCTGGGGTGCAGATGAATCAGCATCTGGCATTTCTAAGTCGCCATCATCATCTTTGGCATCGGCGCTTTCCTCTCTTGATATCTCCCTCTCGTGGCTATCTGTTGGCGGATTGACCGTAATGCTTGGGCCGGGCGCCACTGGAGCCGTTTGCTTGGACTCGCCGTCTTGGTCAACGAAACCTGTTTGATCAGCCGCTGTAGACTGAGAAGCAGGTTTCGCAGGCTTTGCGGCTTCCTGTACCGCAAGTCCACTTTGGGGCTGGGATTCCTTTTCCTTCTCATAGACCAGAGATTTGCTCCCTCTTGTTTGTTCCGAAGGGGTTATGGTTCCCCTGCTGGAGGTTAAGGGCCGTTGTGGGATCCTATCCAACTTATGAGATGGTAGGTGTTCTTCTCCGCCCTCAAGTGTGTTGGCATTGTCTGGCACACCACAGCAACCCAGCAAAGCGAGTAGTCCACCTTTCTTCCGTCTCTGTGGCGCTGCTGCGGGCGAGTTGGGCTGGGTAGAACCGGGGGTATTCGTAGGGTTACTGGCTATTGCCGAGCGGTTGGTAGATGCGCTACCGTTTCGTCGCCGGCCCAACATACTGTTCCTTGATTCTCTGGAGTGTCGATCTGTGCTATCTCGGGAGTCGTTCACAGTAGAGCCCGTGAGTCCAGTAGTTGTCGATGACGGCTCTATCTTCTGGGATGACGAACGCGACGGGGTGCTTAGATAATCTCGACCTTTTCCAGAGCTGGACCCGTCTTCGGGCTGAAGCATGCCCGTGCTGTTGGGAGCCCCTTTTCCTGCTTGGCTGCTCTCGTGAGCACCGCGGGACATTGTCTACGGCGTTGCAGCCGGGGGTCGACGGGCGCCAAGGGAATCTCGCAACCGACTCTTGTACTGGAGTATGCAATCAGTGCTTCAGCTCATTTTCGCATAAAGGACTGGATGGGTATATGCAAGGCTGATTCCGTATAGTAGAGTGATATCAAGTGGCAAGTGTCAGTTGACCGCCGACGCGTCGGTCGCTCTTGACTGCACAGACGACATGCGTCGCCATGAGTGTGAAGGGAGTTCAGTTGAAGAGCTAACATATCCTCAAGCTTCCCCAGCAAGATGAATGCAAGATAGAATTGACGGCGACCGGAGCAACTGGTCTCTCTGTTGCTTGGGTGATTCAAATAGCAATTACAAAGCTTACCGTAGCTGCCCAACAACCCAATTAGGATGTGGTATCCAGTGTTCGAGGATCTTGCGCCGCCGGGATGCTCGATCGTGGTGGTAATGCAGAAGGTTTCGGCAATGCGACCGTAGGTAATAGAAATCTGGCGATCTCGGGTTGCCGTGATAATTGAAGGTCGACGCGAAAGGAGGTCTTTGCCTACTGCAAAGGGACGGGATGGGGAAAGAGGCTCGAGGAGGTCTGGTAAAAGGGCCGCTGGGTGCGATCCGCTAGCGCCCCTACCTAATCTGCCTCTTCTTCTGCTAAATGAAGTGAAGTTCACTGGGACCAGGATGCACTACACTTTTTGGGGGGGCTTCTGGGGGTGATTAGTGTAGGGGGCCATCAAACCAGTGCCCCGAATGGTTAGAGTCCCCAAAAACCATGCTGCGTTGGGTGGGGCCATATGTGCGCCACGGCTAGCCTCCCAAGGGGTACCGATAACTGATGGCTCAGTGTTATTATGCCCATAGAATCTGCGCGGCATCCACTATCAAATAAGATTGATCCCTTTGTACCTCGTTCATTACATCTTGAGGACCCGTATCCACATTTGAAGCTCTGGTAATCTCACGTCAAAGTTGTCCATGTTCACTGTGTGATACTACACCGTCTTCATCATTTTGCTTATTCAAACCCGTACAATACACACTACCGTCCTTTGTCGAAACCCAACATTTTCGTTCTCTAGGTTTGGGATGCGTTGAAGTTTAATCGTGCCAAACTCAGCATTCCCCATATGAGTACTTGACTAGGAGGTGCCGACCTATTGTGCTGGATTGGTGCCTTAGGCTAGATGCATGGAGCGCACACTACTAGTAGGTGGCGTGGTCCGTGAGGGGATCCTCTCCAGTGCTGTTAAGGTTAAGTTACTGCCCGGGTGCTATATGACTCCTTCTCTGGCACTGTCCCCGACTTCACCTCTGGTCTGTTTCTACCTACCTTAGGTAACCTCCCATTACGTACTTAGGGAAGGTGATAGTTATGACTACTTGTTTGTTGGTAGGCACTTGGAGGGCCAATGGGAACCAACGGGAAATGAAGATCAGTTGATGCGACTTAAAAGAGTTTCTTATCATAGGTACAAGATACCACCCGGATATGGGTACATACCGCGATGCAACAACGTCGCAGCAGCCACGGACAGGAACGCAAAGAATTCAGCAAATGCAACCTCCAGGCCGACCACCCCAGTATTGATCCACCTCCAATGCAGCCCGCGGTCTGCAAAGTGCGGACAAACTGGACAAGTAGGATGCAGACAATGTGGCCCTTCGCTTCTATTGGCTATGCTTGATGATATGGGCGCTTAGCCGCGCAGAAGAACCGTGACGGCGAGCCGTGGAACTGCCCGCCGGTGCACCACTTATTTGACGGGGCAGAAACTACCCAGAGGCACTGTCACACGTTATTTAGTACTGTGATACTGAAAAGTACTGGGGAGAGAACTATCGATTAGACTAAAATAGGTTTAGCATCGTAGAATTGGAAATGAGATCCCAACACATAGCAAGAGGACGTTCGTCGGGTTGGACAAACACAAACAGGCACATAAGTGCAGAAATGGCAAATGCACTACCCCGGAATTTCTATCTTCGTCAGATTCTCGATCTGCCAATAACGTCGATAAGCATCGAAAGAAGAGTTGATTTACCAGTTCCTCGATACATCTCTTCGAAAGGCATGGTAGTATTAGACTCTTTCTATCAAAGTATGCAAATGATCGTGCTAGCTACATAGCCCCGAAAAAGAAGTAGTGTCCACCTAAGACAAATACCATACAAAGCACATTACCACTCTTCTTACATTTAAAAGATACCGATATTCGAGCTACGTACAGCATATCAAATAATGGTATATACTATTACAGTATGCTGTGCCTACGTACCTACAGAATAGGTATTCAAGCAGACATTCCCAGATCCAAGTATCATGTGCAAATCCCTCGTACATAGCTTGCGTTCTGGTGGTAAAGCAGCTGTACACAATGTATGCTGTACCAAGCCACAGATTCCCCAGAAGTACCCACGTACTGTTTAAAGTTTTATTCCCCATACGGGATAATGTGGCTGGACTTGCATCAATGACCTACCCTCCCAAGTTTATTGGAGCTTCTTGTCTGCCGAGGCGATGCGATCACATGGAAAGATGGTCGCTGTTTTAGAGACTGTTGGCATCATCCTACGAGAATTGCCCGATCCAGTTCTTTGACTCTTTCATACCTCCTTATTTATCTCTGTCACGTAAACAGTAGAACTATAGAACTATTTGCCTCACAACCTCATAGTACAATACCAATCGGCCAATTATCAAACCTATGCCTCAATAACTATGCCAGCCTCCGTCTCCATGCTGCCAACAGCATCAGTGCTTCTCGTGCTAGACCTTTCCTGATTGACGTCACGCCGCCATGGCTGTGCAGTCTACCCTTCGCCATTCGGCATCCGAAGACATCCTCGTCGCCTTCATCGACAAGTACAAAAAGTTAATCCAAGACCGTTTTTGGAAGACCTCACGCCGAGCGAAACTGATAGCTACCCTCGCGCTTGCTTTGTCTATTGTTCTCGGTGCTGAAGGGAGCCGGCGGTGGTGGAAGCGAAGAAGACGAGAAAAAGAAGAAGGTCGCAAACTTGTGCGCACCAACTCCTGGCTTCTGGGGAAAGATGGATCGCGCACTATATACGTCCCTTACAAAGATGGCACATCCAAAGTCGTCATCCATAGGACGAAACCTCTGACATTCGAGGCTCACCGACGACTGTTCCTCAACCCGCCCAAAGTCTCCGGTCTCGGTGATGGAACAGTGCCTGCAGCTCAAACAAAACCCGGGCTCAACCTCGCCTTCCTTCACCAGTTCTTGAGTTTGATGAGCATAATGATACCACGGTGGACCAGTAAAGAAGCCGGTCTCTTGGTTAGCCACGGCGTGTTCTTGATGCTGCGAACCTATCTTTCCCTCGTAGTGGCACGTCTCGACGGCGAGATTGTCCGTGATTTGGTGGCAGGTAATGGACGGTCTTTTCTTTGGGGTATAGCCAAGGTCAGCTACCAGTTTACCCTCCCTATCATCTGTTCCGTCACTAACGTTACTTCATATGTAGTGGTGTGGCCTTGGTGGATTTGCCGCTTATACCAATTCAATGATCAAATTCTTAGAGTCCAAAGTGTCCATTGCATTCCGGACCCGGTTGACACGTTATATTCACGACTTATATCTCAACGACAACCTGAATTATTACAAGTTGTCTAATTTGGACGGTGGAGTTGGTCAGGGTGCCGACCAGTTCATCACCCAAGATCTCACCCTTTTCTGTGCTTCGGCGGCAAATTTGTACTCCTCACTCGGCAAACCATTCGTGGACCTTTGTGTCTTCAATTATCAGCTCTACCGCTCTTTAGGCCCATTGGCTCTAACCGGGCTCCTGAGCAACTACTTTCTCACTGCAAGCATTCTCCGCAGGATGTCCCCGCCGTTTGGGAAACTGAAGGCCGTAGAAGGCCGCAAAGAAGGTGATTTCAGGGGCTTGCACGCCCGCTTAATAGCTAATGCTGAAGAAGTCGCCTTTTACGGCGGTGCAGAGATGGAAAAGACATTTTTAAATAAGGAGTTCAAGTCGCTGAAGACGTGGATGGAAGGCATTTACATGCTCAAGATACGCTACAACATTCTTGAGGATTTTATCTTGAAGTATAGCTGGAGCGCGTATGGATATCTCTTATCCTCCCTCCCGGTCTTTCTACCCGCTTGGGGTGGTCTGGGCGGCGCGATGGAGATAGCCGATACCGCTGAAAAGGGTGGCCGTGAGCGCAATCGCATGAAAGATTTCATTACCAATAAGCGATTGATGCTCTCACTGGCGGATGCCGGCGGTCGAATGATGTACTCTCTAAAAGATCTCGCTGAACTCGCCGGATACACTAGTCGGGTTTATACCCTGATCTCCACCCTTCACCGGGTACATGCCAACGCATACTTCCCCCGCCCTAGTGGTAACGAACTCTATTCGCTATCTGACGTCCAGGGCACAATCCAAAAGGGATTTGACGGCGTTCGGCTAGAGCATGTGCCCATCGTTGCCCCTGGCCTTTGGCCTCAAGGAGGTGACGAGCTGTTGGAATCACTTTCTCTAATCGTGCGCCGTGGAGAACATCTGTTGATTTCAGGCCCAAATGGTGTTGGAAAGAGCGCCATTTCCAGAATCCTGGCCGGTCTCTGGCCTGTCTATCGTGGGCTAGTTAGCCATCCCAAGACTATTGGCGAAGACGGCATCATGTTTTTGCCCCAACGGCCGTACCTCAGTATCGGCACTCTTCGTGACCAGGTCATCTATCCTGATGGTGAACTTGACATGCGGCTTAAGCGCAAGAGCGAGGACGATCTGAGACGAGCCCTTGATGCAGCTAAACTTGGCTACCTACCTGACCGTGAAGGCGGATGGGATACCCGGAAGGAATGGAAAGATGTGCTCAGTGGTGGCGAGAAGCAAAGAGTTGGTATTGCACGTTTACTCTACCACGAGCCTCAATACGCTATCATTGATGAGGGCACGAGCGCGGTGTCTAGCGATGTAGAGGGTCTGCTATACGAAACTTGCAAAGAACGAGGCATAAGTAAGTCGTATACTTTAAGCAATCGTGACGAATATAACTAATAATCACTAGCTCTGATTACTATATCAACAAGGGCCTCTCTTAAAAAGTATCATACTTTTAACCTTGCGCTCGGGTTGGGCGAGAACGGCGACGAGTGGGAGTTTGAGCGTATAGGAACCGAGCGCGAAAAGATGCAGGTGGAGCGTGAGTTGCAGGAGCTCAGAGAACGACTGTCGCAGGTTGAGGAGTGGAAGAAGCGCCGTGAAGAGATCGAGAAAGAGCTCGCTCAGGTGTGGACGGAAAAGAGTGATGTTCCCTTGGATCCGCCTCCGTATGTGGAGAGTGCCGAAGCGAGCGGATATACTACGCCACAGGAACAAGCCGAGCCATAAGGGGAGGCGTGTTTGCGCCTGGGCCGTCAAAGAGCTATCAAAATAGCTATCACGTATTTTGTGTATGACTGTAAATATATAAGCCGCATGGCGCGCTCGTCTAAGATAAAACCGTTCGATACTATTCAACTATTGCCAATACTTACATGTCCCATAACCTTGGCTACCCCAGCTTTCCCTTCTGTCCTTGACATGCCTTGGCATGCAGAGCGGAGGGGCTGATCTAGAGCTGAGCGAGAGCGCAGCCACGTCATTCGCTAGTGAAGCCACTAACATACAAATCTAGCCCAGTTCCCCTCGGCTCAGATGGTCTCGACCTTGGTCGTTTTTTGGTAAGCTTTTCCACGCTCTTGAAAAGGCAGGTATCACCCGTTGCTGGCCTGGATCAACCTCGGATGCAAATATGACGCTGCCGAGCCGTATTTTGTTCTCTCGGCTCACCACATGAAGATTTTTATACCGGTATGCTGATGTAGTGCGAAAGTAGGTAGGTTGGCAATCAACCGTTCGCTTGGTAAGGAGAGGTAGGTAGCGATTATTTCCTTGTATATATTTATTGTGTTAGGCCTGTGTTCTCGACAGCGTGCCCATCCACAATCAGAGATACGCATCGGAGCCGCGTACATCAGTAGTAGAGAGATAGTGGCTGGCGCCTTTGGCTTATCTATCTGTGCCTGCATATCTAAATACTTACGTTTGTGCGTGTGCGGTTGCGTGCTTGGGTAGTATAGGTCCCTACAGCAGTGAGTGCTAGGTAGTACGTAGTATTTGCTTGCTATTATGGTTAGTTCCCCGTTCAGCTAAGCCTATCGACACCACTGTACATATATAGACGATTCGCACGTGGACAGACTATATGCACCTTGCGTCAACGGTGCAGATAACCGATCGGGGGCAGGGCTGGTTCTGGTTTGATAGGTTTCTATATTGTAAGCCAAGCGAGAGGAACTACCTAATGTATCTTACCGTTGAGGCTGGAGCTGACGAAGGAAAAAAAACATTCTATAGGGGCTCGAAGGAAATATTTGATCTCGCTTGCAAAAATACGTAGAAGACTGGTTCCGAAGCAGATAGGTAGATGTAAGTAATATTAAAATAGACGTAGGTAGCGTGTATTTGTATTTATCGTGGTAGATATTTGAGGGCTGGACGTCCCGTCCCGTTCCGTTCCCGTGATTGTCTTGATGTCTTGGTCAGTTGGGCATACCGTTACTCGTTCTATTTGCGAGTACTCTTGACATCGAGGAGTTCACCCGACCTTGATCAAGTAGAGAGAACTGAATTATCCGACTACCCGTTTTTACTTAACTGACGATAGCCCGCTTTGCGTGTGATGTATTAGTTTTTACTACGGAGTACCCGGGAGGATTACACTGGTTTTGTCCAAGTCCACTGAGTGCAGCGATAGGCGGCGAGATTATTTAATATTAGTTGGTTACGGGACTATACTTCTGTTATCGGGTGCCTGTCTTTTCCAGGGGAAAAAACTCATGGAGGCCATCGCACCTCCTCACTACCAGAAGATGCCGCGCTCAAAGAAGCGTTTCATATCGAGGGGGATGATGCCGATTATCGCAGAGGATGGCGTCTCCTCCGACGTCCCCAGACCATCACCAACTGGCATTACTCCTAACGGCGTACCAAGGATAAAGCGCCCGTACCCGACATATTACCCGCCTCCGCCTTACAAAATCAATATCAGCACGCCAGATCTTAGCCCGAAGGAGTCACTGAGTTCGATACGGAAGGATAGGTATCCTGCCTGGCTTACCAAGAGAGGCAGATGGGTGAGGATTGCACTCTTCAGTCTGATAGGGGCAGTAGCCGTGGCTGCTCTTGTGGTCGGTTTAATAATAGGGTTAAGAAGGAGACAGTGAGTACTACTTTATCTTTTTTCCTGTTTTTTGCATTATGCCCCCCTCGGCTCTGAGTCGCAGGAATGTTTATACAGGTGCGTGTTCATAACTAACATGAATGATTCCAGCCACCTCACTCCAGCTCCCGCAGCGGCCGCTCAACCGGTACTTTTTCCAGCGGGGTCGTACAGCTTCATCACAGCCCTGCAAAATACAAGCACAGCATGTACTTCGAACAGTGCGACATTCCGTTGCTACCCATCGACGACGTACGATAGCTCGTCGCCTGCCTCGGTGCGGGATTCCATGGCGACGTTTCTGTGGAAGATCATGGACGACGGGGAGGGCGAATACGGCATCTCGGCAGCGCCGAACCCGTTCGTACCGCAGTTCAGAAACGTCTCGCTAGACCTTGTCGACGGGAATCAGGACTCTGAGCGCTTGGTGTTTGAGATCGGGAAGATGGCGCTGGAGGTTGTTCCGATCGAGCCCGTTGCCGGGGATAATAATAGTACTAGTGGGAACAAGGCAACGATATGCTACTTCAACGACACAGTCCTAACCGCCACGATATGGACGCGCAGGAGAGCAGAGTACCCTGCTAATCTGACTACGAGCGTAGATAACTTGGGGAACGGCACGCACACCAGCGTGGATTACGATATCTGGCCATACGCGGTTGAGGTCTCGCAGGTTGTTCGTGTCGGTGCCAGCGTTCCTGATTGTAGGGATGCGGACGGGAATCCCGTTGGAAACTTCGAAGTGCCACAACCCAGTAACGAATGCGGGTGTTGGTATAGGAATTTTGACTTGGATTCCTGAAGAGGAAGTGTCTAATACGATGTTAGGAATGGATACACGCTACCTTGTAAATGTACGTGAGTTGTTGGAGAACAGACGCGGGATTCTAGAGGATAGAATATAGACACCAGCGATGTCACGACCTAAGACTTAGACAATATCTACCTACAGGAGAGGACTAATACACATTCCTTAAGAAGTAAAAGCGTCACGTGTCTTGCCTACCTAGGCTACTCGATTAGTAGGGTATGTATCTATTCAACTGTCCATACGCACTCTCACTACAGTAGTCTTACCTGCGCGCCATCAATCGAATCCGCCTTTATTAAATATCACCATAGATCTTTCATGTGAGTGATATCCACAAAGTTGAATCTAGACCCTGAAGGATTGACTGTATGGGCAAGGTAACCTGGTCAGTGGCAGTTAATATTTCTTGTTGCCTATGAGACTCTAACTTGGGACCAGTAGGTATGGCAAGGATTATCGGAAATAAGCAGCAGATCAACTCCCAATATGCAATAAAAGGCGTTGCGCGTAGAGGGGATTTCCCGTAGTGAGGGAATTATTATCCCGTAACTCCCGAAGGGTAGCTGTAAGTCTTACCACGATGATTTGCCAACAATTGTTACTTATCAGTGTCGTAACAGACCAGACTATCACTGGTATAGATAAATCGTTTCGTCTTCTATGAGACACAAGGATAAGACAATGCGTACAGACAGATAGACCACCACAGGTCCATGCTAAGATTTTCTACAATACCTAGGTTAGTATTCCCCAACTTAGTCGGCATAGTGCATGTGGTAGCAGTTAGCCTGATTTGAGTTAACCTGATTATTATTACGTGGGTACGAACGACAGAGGTCCTCGCACAAGGCAGGGCTTACGGTGAATACTACTTGTCCCATGAAAAACCTTCTCATGTTTTTGTGTATCTATCTACAAAACATACTACTATGTAGATTAAAGCAGCAGCAGTACCGGCATAAGATCCCGCTTTCGTTACTTTGTGTTGCAACATGGCACGGGCGCCCCCCACTCCTTCACATGGGCTGTACCGAGTCTGATAAGAACATGGTTGCCAATGATGACAGCCCAAACCCCGGATTTCAATCTGCACAACGGTTCCATCCGCGCTCGCCACTGTCGAACAAAAGAACGCCGATGATTACGAAGTAGGATGAAACAAATGTCGAGGGTGGACAATGAAGATTCAAGATGAACTCATGTATGCCCACTTACTCCACGCGTGTAACTACAAGACTGCTTCCAGGGGCCTGAATAAGCCCAACCAGAAAATGTATCTGGAGGATCAACACACAGACATCAGGTATCAGCCTTCGATGGCGGATACACAGATACCAGGTTAGATATGTAGATACGCATCGGCCCTTCGCTGATATCACCATACTGTATTCGGAACCCATGTCCCTGTATGCTGTCGCTTCGCTTTGACAGTTGTTTTGGAGCATCTATTGTCGTCTTACACTCCCTCAGCTGTCTGCGACACACCTCACTCAGCTGCCTTCCTCAAGTGTTACCTACCGTCTGGACATTGCTACATGAAGCTTCGAGTAGCTATCTACGACTGGGAATATTTTTGTTACACGTAACCTTGCGAGATACCTATGTTAATCATATATGCATGATCACCATGGCTAGCGAGGACGAGAAGACGTATGTTTCCAAAGAGCACCCCGAGCTCGGCGGGGTACAGCCCGAGATCGTTGCTGCCGTCGACCAAGGCATCGTGATCAACGCAGCTGGCTACAAGGACCAACTGAAACGCCAATATGGGTTCTGGGGAATCGTTGGTATTGCGCTCACGGTTGACAATGCCTGGGCTGCGCTGGGGTCCTCAATCTCAGTCTCCATCCGTATGAAATAAACTTCTTCCTTAACTTGACACGAAAACCACTAAACAGCCCATCCGTTCTATCAGCTTTCCAACACTACACTGGGGCTTCATCGCGCTTACACTTTGGATTCTTCGATTATAGTCAACGGCGGACCGCCTGGTCTTATCTACGGCCTTATCGTTGCCCTCTTTTGGTACTCGTTCATTGGTCTGAGCCTGGCTGAGGTACGCCATATTCAAGCCCCCCCAGCTCCCGCAACTCCTTCGTCTGGTTACATAAGCCAACCGTATAGAACCATTGGTCGTGTAAATCAGTATGGTAACAACGCCTTTGCAGCTCGCATCGTCAGTCCCAACCGCTGGTGGCGTCTACCACTGGGCCACCATAGCCGGAGGCCCTCGTTGGGGCCGGATGCTGGGATTCTTCACAGGTTGGATCAACTTCTATGGGTGGATGTTTGATCTCGCATCCCTGGTGCAAATCACTGCCAACGTCACTGTCCAGATGTACGCGACTTACCACCAAGGTAGCTATGTTCCTGAGGCGTGGCATGTCTATATCGCCTACGTCGGGTTGCTTTGGCTATCAACTCTCTTTGTCGTTTTCGCCAACCGGCTCATGCCGTACACCCAAAACCTCGGAATGTTCTTCGTCATTGTCGGCGGCTTGATCACTATTATAGTGATAGCCGCGATGCCGAAGAAACACGCCTCCAACCATTTTGTTTTCGGGTCGTTCAACGAGAATAACTTGACCGGATGGGAAGGTGGCGTGGCCTTTCTTCTAGGCGTCCTGAACGGCGCCTTCACGATTGGGACCCCCGATGCGATCACCCATATCGCGGAAGAGCTTCCACACCCGAAAAGGGACCTACCTAAGGCCATCGGTATGCAGCTTGGTCTCGGGTTCCTGTACGCGTTCGTCTTCGCCATTGCCCTGAGCTACGCCATCACGGACATTTCTCAGCTCCAAGGCGGTATCAACACGTACCCCCTGGCAGGGATCTACCAACAGGCGACCCAGAGTGCTGGCGCTACGTTTGGACTCCTGTTTATTCTGTTCCTCACTAGCTTCTGCTGTTGTCTCGGAACGGTTCTCACGAACTCGCGAACCTACTGGGCGCTTGCTCGAGACAATGCCGTCCCGTTCTCGTCGTTCTTTGGTCGAGTGAACGAATCCCTGAGTTGTCCGGTGGAAGCCACGATCTTCGTTTCTGTTGTCGCTACCGGTCTCGGCGCCATACCGCTGGGAAGCTCAAGTGCTTTTCTAGCCTTGACGGGTTCATTCATCGTCCTCACGACGGTGTCTTATGCCATTCCTTTCACGGCGAACATGATCACCGGTCGGAAGTACTTCCCGGCAGGCCCTTTCCACCTGGGAAGGCTAGGCAACGTTATCAATTTGATAGCGGTGTTGCTTATCGCCATGTTTGATATATTCTTCTTCTTCCGTAAGTGCCTGCCATCATCTCCTCCCGAGAATAAAACGAGTCCCCCCCTTACTGACAGAGGTACACATACAGCTTACGAACTTCCCACTACCGTCGAGTCGATGAATTACAACAGTGTGATTCTCGTCGGAACCGTTGCCGTATCTGCGATCTGGTGGCTAGTCCATGCTACGCGCCACTACCCCGGGCCGAAGGTGATGAGGTTATATATTCACGATGATGCCGTCCTTTCAAACAGCGTTGGCAATTACGAGGAGTCGCGCGGAATAGGAGATGCCGCGAAGGAGGAGGAGAAAGCTCCGTAACACTGCCTTTCTTCACAGGGTGTAGCTTCATGTGAAGCAACCACAAATTGGGTTATAAACACCGGCTTAAACATAAGAACCACTTATGGTGTTAATAAATCTCAAGAATATGTCATAGGTTGATCGCTTACTCCCTGTACCTCAGTGCACTTATCCGTGATCATTCCATCTCGTCTTAGTTTGGTTGAGGGAACTCTCATCTACGGGGCTCCGAGCATTAGCGGACTACATACATACGCGCATTTGCATGCCAAGCCAAGTCACATTGTCGCTTCAAGCTGGATATCCAATTCACCTAACCCACTACCGCCGAATGAAGAAATTCGGAGGCCCTCGCGCCGACTTCATCCTCGCTCGATCGGGCTGGCGCCTCTAGGAACTCCAAATTATTAGAATTAACTTACATATTGAAGATCCCCGTGAGTTGTGCGCGAAGTTCTTTCTGGAGATCCGTTATAAAGAGAAGAGGATGAGGAGTCAAATCAATTTAGGTCGATAAATATGCCTTGATAAAGAATTAGCTAACCTAGAGCCCGCCGCCTCTGGGAAGGTCTGGATGAAACATCAATCAAAATCCATTACTTTGGATGTCTGGGCAAGACGACGGGCCAAACTACAGTCCCCCAAGCAAGTCGTTGTTCAGGGTTTCCCCAATTTCCCCGACCCCGACTTGCCGCTACTTTACGATGTTGCCATGCCATGTCGGGTTCATTGTATTGCACTGTCACGTCGCTGACACGTTCTCGTTGGTGGAGATTATGAACTCAGGCATCCCTTCATGTATGTAGATGGCATTGAACTTGTTTTGAGAAGCCCTGATAGAGAGCCATGAAATGTACCTATCAAGTCAGGTGCGTGGGAGAACTTTGTAGGGAGTCTAGACCAACGGATCTGCCACATGCGTACTTACTGATGGAGCTCGTGAGTCCGTCTTGAACATCGCTGCTTGCATGCTTCAGAGCGTTTCTTTCCTCCCTCCCAAAACCTCAAGGGGTGATCTACGGAGCTATATGTCCCTAGCTTTGACGACTAACGTTACATCGTCCGTCTTGAGGCTATCAGCCCCCTGCGATTCTGATCTTTATATAAACACCACGTCTGGGACTGTCAACATGATGAATGCCTCTACACGCAGAAATCTCGAATACCTGAACCGGCTACTAAGTTCATTAGAAGGTTGGACGTCGTCAATATGAAGGCTGCTGCTGCGAGTCTTCTCGCGCTCGCGAGCGTTGGCGTCGCCGAAGTCCCTGTCTATGCTCAATGCGGCGGCTTGAACTATTCAGGAGACACGGTATGCGTTTCTAGTGCTCACTGCCAGTACCAGAATGAGTATTACTCTCAGTGTCTGCCAGGTACAATATGTTGTCTTTGTTGCCCTTTAAGTCAAGCCCTTACGTATCAGCATTGGCTTACAGTTTGTTAAAAAGAGAAGAAAGGCAATGATGCTGATACGTGACGTGAATAGGTGCTGGTTCCACGACTTTGAGCACCACTACTACTAGAGTCTCAACTACGGCGACAAGTAGTGCGACTAAGACGACGACGGCTGGCGGCTCGGCGCCAACCGGATTCGCTTCAACTAGTGGGCTGAATGTGAGTAGAACCCGAGTATTCCCTTCTCACTCATTGAATAATGGCCGTCTGAAGGAGTAAACATCACTGACTTCGGTGTTACATTGTGTAATTAGTTCAAAATCGACGGGAAGACGGGGTATTTCGCAGGCACGAATTCGTACTGGATCGGGTTCCTGACCAACAACGCCGACGTCGACAAGGCGCTCAACGACGTGCAGAGCGCCGGCTTGAAGATCCTGCGCGTCTGGGGCTTCAACGACGTCACGTCCACTCCCGGGTCGGGCACCGTGTGGTTCCAGAGGCTGTCCGCCGGCGGCTCCACGATCAACACGGGCGCCAATGGGCTCCAGCGCCTCGACTACGTCGTCTCGGCTGCTGAGAAGCGGGGTATCAAGCTCATCATCAATTTCGTGAATAACTGGAGCGACTATGGTGGTATGCCTGCTGTAAGTGCTTCTCTCTTCGATCAATTTAGACAATCACCGTGCGTGCTTTTTAGGGGGTAGGATACGTCACCATGATGATGGTAATGATAATGATAACATGAGTAACTGCTGTTTGTCTATGATCTTACCACTGACCAACTTAACCGCTCAGTACGTTTCGGCGTTCGGCGGCTCGACAACAAGCTGGTACACGAACAGCGCAGCGCAGACACAGTACAGGGCATATATCAAGGCCGTAGTCTCGCGGTACGCATCGTCGCCGGCGGTATTCGCATGGGAGCTGGCGAACGAGCCGAGGTGCAAGGGGTGCGCGACGTCCGTCATCAACAAGTGGGCGAGCGACACGTCCGCCTACGTCAAGTCGCTCGACTCGAACCACATGGTCACGCTCGGCGACGAGGGCTTCGGGCTCACGACGGGAACCGACAACAGCTACCCCTTCAGCTACAGCGAGGGCGTCGACTTCGAAGCCAACTTGAAGATCTCCACTCTCGACTTCGGCACCTTCCACCTCTATCCTGAGTCCTGGGGCACGTCATATGATTGGGGCAACACGTGGGTGAAGGCGCATGCGGCGGCGTGTAAGGCAGCTGGGAAGCCGTGTTTGTTTGAGGAGTGTGAGTATAGTATTTTTTCCCCCATAAGCTCATTTCCGGCTTGGCACATATAATATTACCATCCCATTTCACCTTTCATCACCTTCACTCCAGCTGACTTTGTAAACAGATGGAGCGACATCTAATCACTGCACACTCGAGTCCCCATGGCAGAAGACGGCGCTCGCCGCTACCGGCGTGTCTGGTGATTTGTTCTGGCAGCTCGGAACCACGCTCAGCACGGGCCAAACGCACAATGACGGAAATACCATTTACACGGGCAGCAGTGATTGGACATGCTTGGTGACGAACCACGTCGCTGCTATTGGCTAAGCGTAGTATATAATGATGTGCCCATCACGTCAGTAGGTAGGCATTAATATGTAAACGCGAGCTATGGAAAATGCTAAGAGTTAGGAGTCAAGCCCTCAATCATCCGGTCTTTACATAATATCAACTGCGCGATAAGGTACTCTTACCTCTCGATTTTGTTGGTGGCTGAGCGGATATAACAATGCCTGCGCCTCATTTGTGGTTAATTGAAAGGGTAGGGAGCCAAACAGACAGAATTGAAAAGAAAAGGCTACTCAAACTTCCTAAGCGGCGATGAATTTAGAAGATAAATTTTCTAAAAATAGCTCAGCAGCAGCAGAGTTTAGTTACACAAGTATGACCTGCCAAAATAACGCCGAAGTCAGTCAATTCGCCCGGCTACACAAGACAGACACGAGCCCTTCCGGTACCCTTACCCGCACTTGCGTCCATGTACATACATCCGCCCGGTCTGTGTATCACCACCCATTCTACATCACATACCTACCTACGTACATGCTTACATACCTAGGACCTAGGTACATACATACATACCCATCTAAGCTGAGATCACTTCTCATTCCGCCTTAACGCGCTCACTCGCTAGCTGATTGGCAGTGACACTTTTTCTCCCCATTAATCTATCGAACACGAGCAACTTGTTCTTCACTCGTAAGCTTAGCTGACTGACTGACTGACCGACTGACCGGTATTAATCCTATCTGTGTAACTTTATACGAAAGAACTGATAGGTAACCGAACAACTACTTACGTAACAACCTAACTAATGCCATCGTACGCTGTATAACCCATTTGCCACACGTAAAAAGCGAACGTTTATTACTAATTGTAGAGTTACGTACTCACTTATCTAAGACGTCAGGCTGAGGCTGAAGGGGGGAGGGGGGAGGGAATAGGAAACAAAACCGATATGCCGGTTCATGTTTCTGAGTGGTTGGTTTCCCTTGCTTTGCTTTCCCCCGTTGCGGCGTTGCCAATTTGTTTGTTTGCGAGCGCGCGCGCGCACTGTTGTGAGAGTTTGCTTATCAACCCAAGGATAATAAGAATAAGAGTTGCGCCCGTATTCGCCAACTCTCACACACCGCCGCATAGGGCCGTGCTAGCAGCGAAGAAGATGCTGGGAATTTAGTAGATACCTACGTCTTGTATCTTAACAATGGCCCGAATTTGAGGATCCCGGGCCGTATTGTGAATAGGTAGAGATAGATAGGTCTTCCTGGCTGTTGTTCCAATCATGTGTCTGGATCGTGATTATGTAGGCCCCCCTTGCCATGTCCAGGACTACGGGAATTGGTAATAGAACATCATTCCGGTTCACTGTACGACGGGTTGCACCTCAGAGGCTCTGTGATTCATCGAGTAGGTTAGGCTAGACTAACTTAGCCGGATATGCTGTCTTGACAAAATGTATAAGAAGTGTCGCTCTTCCGCCGTTGATTCTGTTATATCGAAACCCAAATCCGCTTGAGCCCATCGAAAGCTAATAAAGAGCATCATCTCTATTCGTCATCAAGCCCACTCAATCTACTATCAACACTATCACTATCACCATGTATCACTACACTCCTCGCAGTCTGGCGTCCATCGTCACCGCCTTCCTTCCTCTCACTCTCGTGTTCGCAGCTCCTTCTCCTGCTGCTCACAACAAGCGAGAGACGACGTCAGCCCAAGAATTCGAGATCACAGCCCTGAGCGGTAGATTCCCAACTACGGGTCCCTACGGCACGGGTCCCATCAACTCTTCTCTCCAGATAACCGTCTCCTACCCTAGCGGCGACGACACCCTCAACACGACTTGCAGTTATAACTGGCCTGCTAGCACGGCGCCGGGCCCGACAGACTGGACCGTATGCGAGGACCCGTCCGTGCAGTGGCGTCTTCCCGCCGATGGTTGGTCCAACGTTGGGAATTATCGCGTCCAGGTGTACGAGTCTTTGAGCGACGATGGGTAAGTACTTATTCAATATCCCCGGTCCTTCCTTCCTTCCTTACTCTTACTTTATTCATCCATTCATTCACTCCACCCTGATGCCCCCACTCGGTGTGTGCACACGTATGACGCATCATAAGATGTGTGAATATCTGAAAGTTCCGTCCGCTGATGTCTTCCATTTCAAAGTGCCGGATTGGTGGCTGAGCACATACTCACCATGAGCCCGGGCAACCCGAGCGACCCGAACGCGTACCTAAGCTGTCTTCAGATGGGCAAGTTCACGCCAAACGTGTGCAGCATCGACGGCCCTTTGAGCTCGCAGCACGGGCCCGTGGTCATGGAAGCTAGCGAAGTGGCCGAGCGGCCGAGTTAAGCTGAGCTGGGCTGAGCTGAGATTTCCTTACCTGTTGATTTAGGGGGTTTGCTTGTTTTTGTGGTGAAGAGATATCGCGAAGGGTAGAAGGCCGCAATGATTTGTGCGAATCAAGGAAAGAGACAAGACTACAGGACCTAGCTTTATGATGTATCAAAGGGCATTGCGCGTTTCGGGGGACAGGATGATCTGGAACTGATGAGTTGACCTCTTGTAGTTGCCCGCTCTATTACGTAGCATCATTGGTTCGGGTCGTAGATGGCTCAGACAGGAAGGAAATTATGAGCAAACGGTGTAACGGATGAGTTAATGAAGGTTCCAGCCTAGGGCCAGAGTCTGACCAGCCTGGCTAATAAGATTTCAGTCTTCTAGAATATTTCTTAACAGCAAGTCAATCACGCCCAAAGCACGGATTAGAATCCAGCCGTCGTTCAGTTCTCCCACTATTCTCAGGTTGTTGTCGCTTCGTAGATATTTCTCATGCCGTATTAGTATCTAGAATGTATCTTCTTAGGCCCTCATGTCGCGTTCCCTATAGCGTTGTCCTCATGGCTACCTGGGTAAGTACCTTGCATTGGCTCATTAGTGTCACAGGCCACACTGCCGGAGATTCCGCTAATGACCTATTGTTAGTGCACAAGAGAAATTCCTCTGCGAGGCAGGGATTCCCTTTGTCTTCTTATATGTGTATGGATAGCCGTGATCCATATCTAGTATCCATGTTCGGACTCAGGCCGCGGCTATTCCGGGACGAAACCGGGCCATTAAGCTATCCAGAGCTAGATTGATTATGATCCCCGGTCGTGACAGATGCCCTTCCCAGCGGACAATGATAATAGGACGTCAACTCAAACACCCCCATTTGGATTTTCGACCACAGACTTGAATGTTAGAATCCGATTCGTGATTGGACTGGATACTCGTCGCACCCAAAAATAGGCAGGCGGTCAGGCACTCAGCCGTATGCGTTGCCCGCCGGCTCTGTGCGTCGGGACTGGCAATTGTCGGGGTAGCACATAGTGCGATAGATAGTTTAAAATGCAGACTCAGCTTGTCCGCCAGAGTGTAAAGCACCACGCACGCCCCGAGAACTATTTGCCGAAAACCCTCATCCCTATTCTATCGAGTCGCCAGAGTGCGTGTAAGCATTTGGTACACAACCTACCAGCCACACTTATGGACACAAGACCGTGTGCACTAATGTAGTTGTCTATATTCAGGGTTGTGACTTGATTTACTTGTCCAGTTCTCCGAACTTAATTCATTATCCAGGCCAGATGTAAACATGGATTTCGTGGCTTGTTCTAGTGGACCAAGGTTGTGCCACTTAAGGTTATTGGAGGAGTCGAGTAGCGAGTTATTTCACTGGCCAGTATGGGCTCTATGGATTAGCTAGTTGCCTAGAATGTAGGGAACTGCAACCTTGAAGCGAGTCCAATAAGCAATCCCGCCCTTTACCCCTCTTTCATGAGTCTTGATTCGGAGGTTCCGATATTCGTCAGATATACAACTACCTATTCAGCTGTATATCTATACAAGTTTCGCCTAGAACAGCCACTGCTTCCTGTCTGTGTAGGGAATTATATAGTACCTAGGTGATGTCAATTCAATATGGCAGAGGTAATCGCAGCACTCGGCCTCGCCTGCAGCGTCATACAGGTCATATCGTTTGCTTCAGAAACATTTAAACTAACCCGCAATGTGCTGAAGCATGGCTCGCCTGATCCGAGTTTAGCATCCAAAACCAAGCGACTCAAGGAACTACACGCCACGTTGGAGGGTGACGTTAGCGGTTTTGACCCCGTCTACCCCGATACCGATGAGAAGGGAGCCACAGAAAGTAAAGCGACTGATCAGCAAGAAGCACGGCGCCAGCTAAAGGAGCTTGTGGAGACCTTAGTTCGGGATATAGACAAACTGGAAAAGGTGATAGAAAAGATCACAGCGTCAACATCCAAGTCCAGACGCGCTCGCTTAAAGGCGATGCTTTAGTATAAGTACCGTTACGCCTCAAAAGTTGCGGTACTACAGAGGAGCATTGATGAAACATGCAGCCTTATTGATTCGGAGCTCCTTAACAGAATTTGGTATGAAACCGTGCTCTACTGATCTGCTCTTACGCTAACCACATGCTCAGCTCTTCGGCACAGGCGAGTCATCTATGCTCAATGAGGGAGTTCTCCAGACTCAAAGGCCATTTGAAATAATTCATCAACCAAAGGGCTCAAGGCAGAAGAGATTTGCTAGATTTAATCTCAACTGAGGCACAAGCCACAAGAACCCTCATCACAGCTGAAGCGGAACTCACGAGGAACCAGATCAACCTCAAGAAGTCTGAGGTTGACATGGACTCACTTAGGGAGCGCTTGCTCTCAACACTACGGTTTCCCGAAATGAACGAAAGAGAAAACAGCGTAGAGGAAGCTGAGGAAGATACGGTCGAGTGGATTTTCTCGGATCAAGCGAACACAGGGGCTGTGCTCTTTTAGTGACTGGCTCTCGTCGGATCAATCTCTTTTCTGGATTGCTGGAAAAGCGGGAAGCGGGAAAAGCACGTTGGTCAAGTTTTTGCTATCGAGTTCTCAGACAAAGCGCCGCTTAACAGTTTGGAACCTTCAGTCGTTATCCTTCGCTTCTTTTTCTTTGAACTCGGAAGAAATCCTTTGCAAACTCAGCTTCGCGGTTGTCTGAGGACTATGTTACATCACCTGTTAAGCGAAGGAAGGAAAAACACAGACGTGCTACTTAAACTTTCATCTACGCTTGATACATTGACTGATAAGTTCTTCGAGCACGACTGGTCGTTACGCGAGCTACAAGAAGCATTATATGTCTCTCTGAAGGTAGAAGATTTGGCATTCTGCATATTCCTGGATGGACTTGACGAACAGAATGCCGACGAGTGCAACTCAGTTCTGGATTTGATCGACGCCCTCCGCAAGCTTCCCAACGTGAAGCTTTGTGTTTCCAGCCGTGCTGAAATTGTGTTCCGGCGCCGTTTTAACACCTTTCCAAAGATCTACATGCAAAACCTAACGTCTATGGCTATGCAATCTTTTGTGGAGGATCGTATAAAACACTATGTGAAGAATAATACTTCATTCATGCTCGATACTACCGACGTCAGACTTGACCACTTCGCTAGGCACCTTGTGGACAAGTCGAATGGCGTCTTCCATTGGACTGCGCTGGTACTTAAAAACCTTATCCGAGGTATCCAGAATGGCGATACGTGGGATACCTTACAAATACGTGTTGAACAGTACAGCTCGGGTCTTAATGAGCTATTCTACAATATGTGGAATAGGCGCAACGGCGATGTGCAGTTCTACAAAGAAGAAGCCGCTCGGCTTCTCATGGAAACGTGCCAAGATAGTACCTCGAGAACCCGAGCGAGGATAGCCGGGCATGACTTTAGCTTTCGTGATACAATAATATTAGATCAAACCTGTCTGAATCGGCTGAGAGAAATAATCACGACAAGAGGCCGTCTAACGGAGACAGATATGGAGTGCCTTAGAGCGGCACACGAAGCGTGGCTCTTTACGAGAAGCGCTGGGCTAGTCGAAATGGACCTGGGTGATATCAGACCGTCGATTTCGTGCATCGCTCCGTCCAGGAATTTCTCCTAAACACAGCCCAAGGACAGCAGCTTCTTAGCTTCGACAGAGCAACTCTCGAAGAGAAGCGAATGAGGTTCATTGATGAAACGACCCCATGGATATTCGTCCGGCTTGCTTTTAATTACTTATATGTCTCTTCACTCATCAAAATTTATCTAAACGTGGTTGACACTATGCGTTTTTGGGAGTTTGGAGTGGAGAGATTCTATGAGCAGTACAAGCAATGGCTACTAACAAACTAAGAACACACGGATTACAGGTGTAATCTGGCCTGTTGCCTAGCTTGGTCCGGACTGTTGGGGCCGCTTGAACATACGGAGAACGGGATACTTTCCCCTTTGTCCCGAGAAGAGAAGGCCAATGTTCTCTACGGCTGTTGCATTTTCCTGAGGCACCATACGCAATACCACGCAATTCCACAAGGCTCTTTTCCATTCGAAATTAAGTTGCGCGGAGAAAAAGATAAAAGGCCGATGATGATCAATAACCTGCTTTCCTGTATCCAGTGGCTGCTGGAAGTTGGGACTGATCCGAATATCAAAGGCCTGAATCCTTCTGGAATCTCAGGGGTGATTGACTGGTTAGGGCTGAACCAGTGTTTTTGCCGTTGGAACGCCTATGAGTTCTTTATGCTTAATATACCATGTCTCCTACGGTGGTATGAAAATATTGGACTTTCCAGCCCAGTAGTTCTGGGCTACATGAACAATATAGACGCATGCTTGATGAAGTTTCACCAGCATATAGACGACATTGACAGTCGAGTTATTTATATATGTTTCTGGGAACTTAGAGGTCAGGCTGGTGTGTATCACCTCACCATCTCCGTCTCTTATCTCTGGTTTCTCAAGTTATATAACTGGCTCAAAACCCACTGGGACTATGGGGGTGTCAAAGCTAATATTAATGATTTTAATGAGCCGGATTTACTCCGGGCTTGTAACCTGGTACTGGACGGGCTAACGAATGATTCTGGAGATGAAGTGGCCCCGACGGGGTTTCAAAGTGATTTACTTGCTTCCCGCGAGCTCGAACCTGAGTTCACGAAGGTGGTGGAGGCACGTTTCGGACTACTGCTGAAATGCTATACCAACGCTGAAAAATCGGCGGTTGTAAGGCATCTAGACGATGCGGTCAACGTCCTGGGCATGATAGAGGAAGAGTATCTAGATGAAACCCCCCCTTATACTATTCGACAGAGTTTCATGCCCGCAAAAGATGAAGCTATGAGACGAATGAACCTCCGGCTCCGTTTATATCAAACCGCAGAGCCAGATACCGAGGTTGAATCGGACTATTCAGCATCGAGCGATCATGATCAGGGGACGGACTGTGATGAATAGGAATGGGAATCATCCGGCAGCAGTTCCTACTAAAATAGGAGAGGGGTGCCGAAACGAAGGACTCGAGTCTCGTACCAAAAACCGGAAGAGTTGTCAAGGTGCCTGACATGAGAGGGTCATTGTAGATCCTTAGCCAAAACGACGGATCACGGCTCTCTTAACAACCAGTCAAATACCGACTTATACGATGATTCGGCATTAATATTCCACTATTAGAAACGCTAGAGAATCTACAGCGACTTCGCCGACCGAAGGAGACCGCCCGTCCACCACTGACCACCCCCGGCAGGGCTACATCACGAGCCGCAAACTGATTGAGAGTGCTTGAGTTACCCAATGAGCCCTATACCCGAAGAACGCCGCTTAGGCCTTTTCTGCTCTCTATTACCCTCTTCCACCGCTGCCGACTTCCCGTCTTGTTGTCCGTAGGGGGTTCGAGGCCTTATACTCAACTTCTGCATAATTCTCACGCTGGCTTTATTTTCTTCGCGCTTCTTCTCCTCATCCTCTGGTACCTTGTCCAAAACCGTCTCTCTCGCCGCGCTCTCACTGCCTTCGTCGTCGTCGTTGTCGTCGTCGTCGTCTATCGTTCTCTCATCGGGACGAAATACTCGTGTTGTCTGACGCATCCTCCTCAGCACCTCCTTCCCTTTGCGCCGCGTCTTGACGTATATCTCGAGCCCGAAGAGGACGGCGTAGCTGCGGCTGATGCTGACGTGCGACATGTCGACGCCCTCGTCCTCGAGGCTGTGGACGAAGGCGCGGAAGTTGGACGCCGGCGGCCGGTAGTGGCCTGACAGCGGCGAGAGGCTCGACAGCCGCCCGTCCTTGACCTTGATGAGCCCCGCCGCCGAGATGCGGGACCCGTGCAGGAACGAGCTGTGCTGGAACGCTCCGCTCGCCTTGATCCCCACGTACAGCCGGAACGACGTGTCCGCTACGAAGATCCACGTGTTCTTACGCACGGACTTGCGCAGAAGCTTGTTGAAGATCGTCGCGGCAGACACGTGTTTGAGTTTCTTGGCCCCTTTGGCGTTGTCGAGGTCCGGATTTGCGTACTTGGCTGCCATGGCGGCCTCGAGTTCGGACTGCCGCGAGGGCGAGATGGAGGAAGACGACTGAGAGCCGGAAGTGTGTTCGTTGGGAGAATGATGATGGTGACCGTGATGGTTTTGGTCTTGTGTGCTACTGTGTTCTGCGTTTTGTATGTGTTTTTCGATTTCGGGAGAATATGCCGGGGTTGGGTCATCTGCTGGTACGATACCATGAATACTGTCTTTCCATTCTTCCGTAGTATCTATGCGCACGCCATTCTTTGCCCATACAAGCCGGCCGTCGTTGTCGACTTTGACCAGATAGTGCTGCCTCTCCTCGCGATTCAGATACCGTACACGCTCACGATCTAACCTTTCCCTCGGACACGTAGCCAAGTCCATATTCTTTCCTTCACCGTAGTCCAACCAGTAGAAGAAATTCTCGTTCGTATCTGACCGCTTCCACTCCTCGTGGTAAGTGCGCAGGTTCGAGCCATATCGGTGTTGCAGATCCACCATCTCGAGAAAATACTGCAGCCCCATCATACGGGCGTGCTTGCGGCGCTTCAGCTGGGCCTTCCGCCTCTTTCGCCGCACAGCGTCACGTTCCTCGGGGCTCATATGCTCCCATTCCCCGCTGTCGGGCGCCGATGAATCATCGCTCGACACGGAGTGATCCGAGTCCTCGTCGCCGCCGGCTCGCCGCGCAATCGCGGCCGCCTTCTTCCAGTTCTGGCGCGCCCTTAACCTGCCCGTGCTGCTTGATCTTCCCGAACCTGTGCCTGTCCCCTTCCCCTCCCGATCGCTGCCGTCTCTCGCCACGCTGGAACCAAGGGTGGCTGGGTCGTCCCGCGCACGCGGCCTTGTCAGCTCCTTCCACTGCGCGTCCCGGATCGCGTGCGTCCACCTTGTGCTCGCATCCAACCCTAGTCCCTGCATCTCCCGTCGTACGCGGTACCCGCGATAGGTGCGCTGAATAACGGTGGCAGCCTTGGCGCGGAGTAGATGGCCGGCGTCTAATTTCTCATCAGAAACATCTTCCCTCGTACCACCATCGCTGTTCTTCTCGCTACCGCTTCCGGTACTAGCCATTTGCGAGCCGGGTCCTAGCGGCCGATGTATGCGGCTTGAAAGCGATGGGGGGAACGAATGCGAGTGTGCGTCATCGTGATGGTGATTGTGGTGGTGACTACTACTACTTGGCGCAGCTTGTTGTGACTGTGACCATGACTGTGGTTGTGACGTCTCGTCTATTAAGGCTTTGCTGCACATGAAGTCGCGCCGGGCTTCCATGCTTTTGCGCGCGGCTACCTTGTCCTGGCGCCGCAGCTTGTTGTTGCGCTGTGTGCGCTCCCTTACCCGGTCTTCCTGCAGGTTGCGCAGCCGCGCGAAATCTCTGGGCGAGGGCGGCTGTAGCGAGTCAAGGTACTGCTGGTGAGGCGATGGTGAGGTTGGTCCAGGTCCAGTCCTCTGCCCAGCGGACTGCTGTTGCTGATGCGGGATGTCGTTGTTTTGCTGAGGTTGAGATCGCCCAGTAGTCTCAGACCCTGATCCAGACCCTGTCGTCCCGGGCCGTTGTGGGGTTGGAGACTGTGTTGGATATTTTGAGCGAGTGGGATATGTTGTTTCTGAATTCCTTTCTACTATAGCCGCATTCTGTTTCTTAACCATATTGAAGCGACAACACTATTATTTATTTATACTAGGGCAAGCAAGCTCCCTTGTCATGAACGTAAGGTAGTATGATACAACTACATGTTCCAGTTGATGTTTGGCGCCTATGTCTGGCAGGGACTTGGCAGGGACGCTGGTCCAGGCAATCATTAACAGCTTGGAGCGTTAAAATTCAAGAGCCAACGTTCGAGAGACGTGTTACAGAAAGCACTCCCCTCACAATATAACAGTCGCAGAGTCCATATTAGCGCCCATGTCTGCTTATAATTATTGAACAAATCAAGTATTCCTAGGAATGCAACTTTGTTGCGCTGTTCAAGCTGGAAAATGACGTAATTTTTACTATCATGCCCGGGTTTCGGCACCCTTTCAACCAGGCCATCGACTTTACAATCTTTAACATCTCCTGTGGTCACCCAGCTTACCCGGGAATACGGTTTTACAAAGGTTGAGGTGACAGCTCACAGCCATCCAAATTAGCGACTTATATATATAGTTAGCCTTACTACTTATATGTATTGTCCGATATGTAATAAACTCGGACATGTTGGTATCTAAGTAGGTATAGATTACTGCCTCTTGTCAAGGGCCGCCATGGTTTCAACGCCAGCGCGTCTTGTTCTCGCGACCTCGAAAGCAGGGCTTCAATACTATGCGCAAGTTCAAATGCTCTCGAGATCGTATTACCTTAGCGCCCATATATCAAATGCTAACTAATATCTAGGGTATATGTACCTAATATTTTCCGTCTTGCCCTTCTTTCGATGTTTCTTTGGATGTAAACGCAGTAGTCCCTAATGGTAGGTGGGTACCAGTTCGGGTTTAACGCAGAAACTTGTATGCAATCGCAACTCAACTGAATGTCAGAGACGGGCTATGGGAAGCTTGGAGTAACTTTTATCAGATCCAAGGCATCAAGCAAGCCCTTGATGGACATGACCGTTTGACAGCTATGGCAAGTACTTCCTGCCATGATATGTACAATGTCTCTTTCTAAGTTTAGGATGGTAGGTAGTCGCGTACTTTCATCTGATTGGCCAATTCTGTGGTCCGACGACGTATGGTTACTATTGTTCTCTGACGCACTTGCTATAGGGACTGAGGGACCTACCTAGTTAGAGGAAATCGCTGAACGGTATTGCTATACCTATGCGTTTAGAGCACCAGAAGTCCCTAAATGTTACTGGTGTAGTACACTATATGTCAAGTACATCCTTGCGCTACGGGCGCCTCCTTCACCAGCAACCCTCAATTTACGGGTCGATTGCATTTCGGTGTTCAGAAATAGAAAAGACACGTTCAATCCTTAGTCTACTGCGGCGTAAGCAAATAGAATAAGAGTCCAAACACGCCCATATTAACTGGTATGATCATATGTCTGGTTACATCTGATGGCCACCACGGTATCACGACGATCTGAAGGGTTCCATAGCTCTCAACATAAACACACGCGCCGGGCGCATCGAGAACAGCAGTACCGTCAGCACGAGTTACCACCATCACCGGCCGCTCGTATGAAGCGCCCACTCGACCCGATTGATAACCTGACCGACCCATTGAAGCCAAAGAGAACACGCATTGCGGTAGAAATCTATGCGAGACCGCTTGCTCAAGCACTGAGTCCACCCAAGCCCATCCTAGTGAGACGTCAGCTTTCCACGACTCACCCGGTCGCAGTCGCGTCTACCGAGAAACCCGAGGGACCCTCTCCGACCACCAATCCCCTCCCTTCAGCCCCTACTCTAGTTCCCACTCCTCTCGCTACCGCTGCTACAAACACGGCCGCAACCACGGCTCCCCATACTCAAGCACAACATCACCACCCAACGGCGATATCCAAGACACAGGGCCCTCCAAGACACCGAGAAAAAGCTATCAATGGTATCCGGCACGAGTTGGATCGGCTACAACCAAATGTCGCCGGCACAAGCTCCGCTATTGGTCCACCTGGCCGCAAATTGCGCTCGCAGGAAGCCACACGCTTCAAGAGCGAACTTTCGGCTTACTTTCCCGAGTATGACGAGGTGATTGGAAATGACCCTCCTAAGGAACAACGTACGTCAGCCCAAACATCGTTTCATACCTATTATCTTCCTTCTTCTGCAACACGCACTAGCGCATTGACACGCTCCACACCCCTCCTTCATTCTCATCAAACGCACACCGCGATGCTAACTCTACGGTTTATCTTCATTCAGATCTTCCTAATGTCGGCACACCTATCGTTGTCATCGATACCGATCCTGGACCTTCGGATGCTACGGCGGCTTCCAGTGACTATGCTCATAGTCGATATACCGTAGACCACTCGTTATCCACAGTGCGAACGTACAGTGATCGATACTTTACCGATTTACACAACTCGAGGATCGCCAATTTCGATTTTCTAGGGAAGGAACATGTTACTAGCGATGTTGACGACCCATTATCTGACTCTTACTATGCACCGGCTCATAGAAGAGCCGAGCGGTTAGAGAAATCGATTAGGAATACAGAAAGAGGTCGCGCCCAACATGAGAAAGATCAGATTATTCGACTGCTGGGTGAGCTCCAAGGTCATGACTGGCTGAGAACTATGGGTGTAAATGGGGTTACCGAAAGCCGCAAGAAGAGCTTTGAACCTGCTCGTGACCATTTCATTAATGGCTGCGAAGCTATACTCGAAAAGTTTCGTCATTGGACACAAGAGGAGAAGAGGCGGAAACTTGAGAAGGAGCGCGCGCTAGCAGAGCAAACAGATGAAGAGTCGGGCGAGGAACAAGAGGAAGAATATAGCGAAGACGGGGGCGACAACAGTGATGATGTCGACATGGTGGGCACCGAAGAAGACGATGGTGAAGGCGAACCTCCTGAGTATAGTGATGTCGATGCGGCAGCTCGACAACTTCATAATGAAGCGATGGAGCGAGCATGGTATGCAACAGCGACTTCACCCAAACGGGTTCGGGGCGAACCACCTCTCGCCTTATTGGAACCTGTACCTCGGGAATTTACGTCATTCTTCCAGAAGAAGCACCAAAGAGATGCAGCGCTTAATAAGAATCGACGGAGAGGAAGAACAGTCTTCGCATGGGGCCATCCCGTCCCGGAGATGGATGAATATGACTTCAAACTTCCGGAATATTGTTTAGATGAAGATACCCTAAAAGCACGGGAAAGACAGAAGAGACGGGACAGACGCCACCGCAAGCAGTGAGCTGGGATATAACATGGGTAATCTGTGCATTCCGCAACAGTATTGCTCTTTGTCGGAGGCAAGATCAAAATGCAGTGTATGTTAGCACGTGCAATTTGCCCCCACCATTAGCTGACCTGGCATGATCGAAGAGAGCAAAATATCTACGGTTGTACTATAGGGATATCCTTACACTATTCAAGTACTTAGGAGTACAGGTTTCAAAAGACAAACAAAACAAGGTCTTATTATCCTTGCTAGAGACTATCTAAGACCATAACGTGAAGGTAGATGTGTCTTGGGAGTAACTGAGCGCTTCTATATGGGCCCATCACCACCTCGATCAACCTCTTGCTACGGGTAAGGGTGGGACTTGGTCCTACCCACTGGTTGAATCAAGCAAATAACATCTGATTTAGGTTTATGATGGGTGAGCTGGACTTATCCATATTTAAGGCTGGTAATTTACTTCGCTCGGGCTGTTCTACTCTTAGGTATCTGGTGCCTGTTCCTAGCAGCCACATCAGTGAAGAGTGAGCAAGGCGGAGCGCCTTTTGAAACAAGATGCTGGTGTTTCAAGTGCCCTACTAATCACTTCCCCATCACCATCAACATCTACCACGTGATGCAAATAAGAAAGCGAAGCGCCAAAAAAACCATTGGTACTGTTAAGAATCGAACCCAACTCTACACTATAACTAACCTCTCTGGCAGACTGTTACAGTAGGTAGGTCCCTACCATGATGTATGTAGCAGCCTAGTACATTCTTATAATATACATATACAAGCAGTTTGTTTCTCCCTTTTTGAAGGTGTTGTAGGTACTTATTAGGTACCTACCTACGCGCATGCAGTACATGATACTAAAGCAGTTCTTGTAGGTACTTTTTGTCAACTTTACAACAGTAGACTCACGTGTTGTATATACTAGGATATACATCCGAAGCAATACCTGTAGGTACCTAGGTATGTAAAAGATTCCAGTAACAATGCAGTCACCACGCCACGTTGTGACTAGGTAGGTAGGTAGCCTAGATGAGTCTGCCGTCTGGTTTGAACAAGCCGCTATTGAATGTACTTACAATAGTTTGCTGGACTGTAACTACATTTTAAGTAGATGTATAACATGTAGTGAAAAACATGACTCTTTTTTTTGGTGTCTTGTATCATAATATAATTGTATTGTTAACATGAATGTGTGCTTAGCGTGACATGTTACCACCTTGGCCAAGTCAAGCCTGGAGGGTTATTGAGGTAACACTGATAATGTGACCCAATCCAGATCCTCTGTTAGTAGGTACCTACCTCCCTAGGTGCTCATATGGAGTATGTACCGACTTGGCTTCTTACCTCACCCCCGCATTAGCACTAGCCTAGGGAGGTTAGCAAGCTACCGTGCCTTCTTAACGGATCAATACCTAATGTCATGCTGTAGGTGGGTTGTAGGTCGGTGGTCGGTACTGGTAGTCGCGTCAAACTTTACGCCTGGTCCATCTGGAATACCTGCATCCTTGAACCTACCTGCTATCAACGAAGATACGCAGGTCAACCTACCTCTTCTTGCCTTTCCCTTTCCCTCTAGGAAATAACCGCAAGATTTGCGCGCGAACCAAACAACAACAACGCATTGCCAAACCTTACGAAACTCGCTAATATCGCTCATGATAACGATAACCTGATATTATTACAGCTATTAGACGGCCTTCGAGATGCCTGGCATCGTGGAGCCAGAGCTAGTCGAAGAACCCGAACCTGCGCCCATCGAGCTTCCCGTTGACGACACTCCTCCACGCCCTTACGTCGTCTTCAAGCAACATGTCGAGCTCGAGATTGATTTCCGCCGGAAGCGCGTCCACGGCTGCTCTCATATCTTAGTTGTGCCCATCGAGCCTGATGTCACGAATGTCTACATCGACGCCCGCCAATGCGCAATAGATGTCAAAAAGGTTACCGTTTCGAACTGCCCCGCAAATGCCTCATACACCGATCCTTGCGATGCACTTGGGACTCCGGATGCCTACGAGTGGGCAGCGCCCCAATGGTCTGTCAGAAAGCGTCGCATAGCGAAACTGCTCCATCATCGCCGGCAAGAAGTGCCGGTAATGGACCATGACCTGGCGTGCTGTCAACCTCTTGATGGATCTCTTCGAGTTACGCTGCCTAGTGCTGAAGAAGTCAAGAAGATGAACCGGGATGCCTCAAAGGCCGATCAACAGGAGTTACTCATCCAGGCTGATGGTAACGTCAAGGGCTATAGAATCAGCATCCCGTTTGAACTGAAGAATGTTCATAATGGCCTACACTTTGTCGGCGTCGACGAAGGCGACCTCCGGTATCCCCATGTTTATACCCGGCACTCTGTCGAGCCTGGAACGGCATGCTCCATCTTCCCGTGCATTGACGACCCTGGTTGCCGCAATCCCTGGAAGATATCTATCACCTGCCCTCGCACTCTTGGCGATGCATTCCAGCAGCCGCTCGCCACCCAAGAGCGTCTTAAAGCCGTAGATTTGGCAGGAAGCCGCAAAAGAAAATTTGGCGAGGAAGAACCCACACAACGGGACTATGATCTTACCGAAGAAGACAAACAGCTCGAGATGACTGTTGTCTGCTCCGGGTTCCTGACGGGCGAAGTAATCAACAAAGGCGACGAGACGAAGAAGACCATGACATTTGAAGTTGATAACAACAAAGCGGCTAAACATATTGGGTTTGCCATCGGCCCTTTCGAGCATGTTGATTTGTGGTCGGAATTTAGAAGCGAAGAGGACGATACGAAGCTGGGCGCGAATGCGGCGAAGGTTCATGGATATTGTTTGCCAGGTCGTGCAGAAGAAGTTAGGAACACTTGCGCTTCTTTGGTCACGGCCGTGGATCACTTTGTTCTCCACTTCGGTCGCTACCCTTTCGAAAACTACAAAGTCTGCTTCGTCGACGACATGGTTGAAAATACCATCCCTCTCTGCGCATTCTCTCTGTGTAGTAGCAGACTCCTCTATCCCTCCGATATCATCGACACCGAGGTCGAGACCACCAGAACCCTAGTCTATTCTCTTGCAAGTCAATGGTTTGGAGTCAATATTGTCCCCAATACGAAGGCCGACATCTGGCTTGTCGTTGGTATCGCCTGGTTCATGACCGAATACTTCATGAAAGCCCTGTGTGGCAACAACGCCTTCCGGTTCCGCATGAAGACAATGGCAGACCGTCTTGTCGAGGTTGATGTGAAGAGGCCGTCACTGCAAGATATAGGCGAACATCTGTACCTCGGCAGTTTTGAAGCTGACTTCATGAATCTCAAAGCCCCGTTGGTGCTATTCATATTGGATCGTCGGTTATCCAAGTCTTCCGGCTCGGCGGGCATTTCTCGAATCATCTCTCGCATGGTCAGTAAGGCAAACACTTCAACTCAGGCTAATGATGACGTGCTTCCTTCCGACTCATTCCGGAAAGCTTGCGAGAAGATAGGAACCACGCGTCTGGAAAGTTTCTGGAATCAATGGGTTGTCGGTTCAGGCTGCCCTAGGTTTGACGTATTCCAGCGCTTCAACAAAAAGAAACTCTGTGTCGAGATGACTGTGCGGCAAACTCAGGACATTGCTGCTGCTAAAGTCCGGCCAATCGACAAGAACGACTTTTGGAGAGATGTTCGCGAAGAAAATCACGCTGTATATGCTGGAGAACTGCAGCAAGCCTTCACAGGCCCTATGACCATAAGAATCCATGAGGCTGATGGCACGCCATATGAGCATATAGTGGAGATCCGAGAAGATGGTGCTCGGTCCGTGAGATTTGAAATACCCTACAACACGAAGTACAAGCGGCTTAAGAGAAACCGCCGGCAGCGTGAAAGGGCCATGGCCAACAATAATGCCAAAGAAGAAGGCCAAAAGGAGCTATACTACCTAGGTGATGTTTTCCAACATCCAGATGAAGTTGAAGAGTGGGGCTTTCGAGATTGGGACGAAGAAACAGAGGCCAAGATGGACCAAGAGTCATATGAATGGATTCGAATGGACGCCGACTTCGAGTGGATTTGCGAAATGAAGACTAATCTTCCAGCGTACATGTACGCTTCCCAGCTGCAACAAGACAGGGATGTCGCTGCTCAACAAGATTCTATGCTTTTTCTCAAGCAGTCTTTTGCCAAGTCAGGCGCGCATCCGCTCGTTTCTACTATCCTTACTCGGACCCTCCTTGACCCTCGATACTTCTACGGCATTCGGCTCATGGCCGCCGAAGAGCTCCCGCGACATGCGGTTCAGGAGCAGGTGGATTGGATCGGACTGAGGCACCTCCAGAAGACATTTCAGCACTTCTTTTGTTACCCAGGAACGACGACCCCTCGGCCCAACAACTTCCTTGACAAGCGGCAATACCATATCCAATGTGCTATACCCGAAGCGATGGCCCGTATTCGTGGAGAAGACGGGAAATGCCCAAAGGAGGCCCGGAGATTCATCCTGGGGCTTCTTCAGTCTAACAATAACTCGGAGAACGCTTACTCGGACCAGTTCTATATCTGCAGGCTAATAAAAGCCATCGCCATTTGCCAGATCCCGGACGAGAAGAAAGTAAGACCACAGATGGACATGTCCTTCTCCTTTGGGGATGGAGACGAAGATGAAGTAATGGGTGAGGTTGTTGATGCGGAACCGGAAGAGTTCCGAAATCTCGCCATCGAGGAGATTACACGATATTGCCGCAGAGACGAATACGCCCCATCCTTTCAGAATTGCTTCACCGTGGCGGCGCTCGACGCGTTTTGCCGGCTCATGACAGCGGATGTTATACCCCTCGACCCACTCCATTTCGTTCAATACCTTCAGGACAGGACTTGCGATGTTGTCCGAATAAAGGCATGTGAATCGCTGGTAGAGCTAGGGCTGCTACAGAGACCGGAGTTCTTGCGATACTTCTTCTCATCCCTCAGCACTGATCCATCACCATTCGTTCGGGATCAGTTGTTTAAGATATTGTGTCGTGGGCTGGCTAGCATGGCCATCGGGGAGAAGACCAGCGCCAACAAACAAGATCCACAGCCTCTTAAGCAAGGGCTGCTTGTAGTTGAGCAGGAGAACGAAGAACGGGAAAAAGCGAAAGCGCGCAAAGAAAATCTCCATGTAGCCCTTGCTGCCCTGAGGGAACAAACGACGGATGATGAAGTGTTACAGGAGGCTATCTGGCAAGCGATGGATTCACCTGTTCTGACACTGACGGAACGTATCAACCTATTAGAGATTTGTGCCTTGTTGATTGATGATTACCCGGCACTCACAGTGAAGTTCAAGTATCCAGAGGCTTGGTCGGCGAGACGCGGTGAGACTATCAGGGATAAAAAGTGCGTTGTGAACTTCGAAAGGCATTATAGAACAAAGTCTCGAGGAACCTATGCCACTCCCCTACCACCGCCATCGCCGGCGCCTCCATCACGGCCCGAGCCCAAACGGACGATCACGTTGAACTTGAACAGGACTCCCAGCATTAGCAACAAGTCATCTGCTTCGACAAATAGCCAGCCTCAGCCACCGCCTGCTGCCGGCCCTACGCCGACTACAGCTGCAGCAACTGTGCCGAGCCAACCAAAGAAGTCTATAAGCGTCACGGTGCCGAAGCCTTCTGCGGCCTCGCCAGCCCCTTCGGTGGCGAGCGTGAAGCAGTCTTCTTCCAACGGCGCGCCTGCCACGACCAAATCTCCTGCCCCCCAACAGAAACCAACGAAGTCAACAACCCAGCAAGAAAAACATATAAAGCACAGTCACAAGGCTTCTTCGTCTCACGAAAAGCCGGCGAAAGTTGCATCGACATCGAAGCCGTCGGGCCTCCACGATAAGATTGTGAAGACTGAACCACGCCGAGACAGCATTTCTGTTCTCCCGCCAATCCGGCCAACCGTAGAGCCGCCGCATTCAGAACCGAAATCTCATCCTCCTAAGGTCAACGGAACTAGCAGCTTGTTTGCTAAACCATCGAAACAATTGAAACGTGCGAGCACAGAGAGTGAGGGTGGCCGCCCTTCGAAGGTCATTAAGCTCAACACTTCCGGCATCATTGATGCTATGAAGCAACTAAAGCCGCGCAGCAAGGTTGTCAAGGTCAAGTTCTCCGGCTGGGAAAAACTCAAACTACGGAAGGACACGCCGAAGGATTCTCCAAAGGACTCCCCAGCTTCGGTCACAATCCGAGCTGCGGGCAAGAAGCCGGCTCCTGAAAACAACGGCCGGGGCAACCCGGATCATGTAATGAAACCTGCCATCCCTCGGACAGCCCTACCGAATCCAAGTAATGCCCCTCGAGCGACTCCTCCACCCCAACCCCGCCAGCCGTCTTCCACCCCAATCTCCAATGCACAACCATCCTCAAGTACTCAGAATAGTGGGGGTAGTAGTAAAATTCGGAAACCGTTGCCCGACATGCGGAAGCCACTGCCATCAGCCGCGCCAAACCCGCCTCCTACGCCGTCCAAAACTTCCCCCCCGGCGAACCCGCCCGTACCGAAGGCACTGCCGAAGCTTAAGATCAAGGTCAAGCCTTCTTCATAATCTTTCTTTGTCAATCTCATCTCATGGGTCTCCGGCGGTGCCATGATCCAGGGTCAGTAAGATGGGGTTGTATGAGAGGTGCATACTTCATTTTTGCCATAATATAAAGCTTGTGTTGAGCATACACCAAGCCTACAGCAACCTTTCGTGGTCTTCCATTTTGACTTTTACTCTCTTTAATCCAGCTCAAGTTAGCATAGCAAAGGCGTTCAGGTTTCCCGGCAAACGGGGGTACTTTCTAACTACTGTGCGGACAAAGCACAGACGGAAGATGGGAATAGAAACCGTCTTCCTCATTAGTTTATTCACGCACAAATTGTACATTGTTTTTGAACAGACAAGGTATGGACGGGGCGGCAGAAACAGGACAGAAAGAGTTGTCTACCCATCGTCGTGTTACCGTATCGAGCGAGGGTTTCGGGTACAGAAAGCGGGAAGAAGCATGTATTTTGTAGTGAATGAGATTGGTCTAGCGTCATTGATCAACAAGCAACTTTTGCCTGTTAATATTTATAACTCCTTGATATTGTGGCATGTCGTGATGTTGTGAAATGTTTACAATTTATACATGTGCAATATATGCAGCTGTACAACAGATGCAGCCGATAAGGGAACTTCAGGGTTATTATGTACCTATACAATCTTCGTGTTGTTGAAGACATCACTATATCTATCTCTCTCTCTCTCTCTTTCTCTCCAGGCTTGTTTTGCTCTCTGTTCAGTACACTTCACTTCATCCTACTTTACTCGACTCTGTACACTGTATTTCAGTACTCGATATCCTGTCCTGTCTGTCCTTGGGTATAGCCTAGCCTAGCCTAGTTTACTTGTTAAGCCTTCACCCCTTTCCCCTCCTTCCTTATTAGATTAAGTAGGTATCTCATAGGAAAGAGAGACACAGACGTGTATTGACCCCCGTAGGGCTAAGAAATGAAGGGGTAGGTGGAGCAAAGAAAAGGTAAGAGATGAGACTCCTGGCGCGTATCTCTTCGGCGATAGTGAGTGAGTGAGTGAGAGCGAGGCCCTTATTCCCACGATGCCTCTGTGTGGCATTGATAATTGTGTAGGTAAGGACAGGCTGAGGCAGACTTCGTTTCAGCTCAGCTACCATGGGCCGACCTCGATCGAGTCTCCCCTTTCTTCTTCCTCTTCCTCTTCCTCCTCCTCCTCCTCCTCCTCCTCCCCTTCATCTTCTCCTTCTTCATTCTCCTGCTCATCCTTGTCTTCACATATAACTATCTCGTCATCTATGCTTTCTCGTCCTCGTTCGCTGAAAATACTTTCTTCTCCGACCCCGGACTGAACAGCAGTAATGCCGGCTCGTCTACGCCTTATGGCAACATCAGGGTCCGAGGAGTAGGAAGGATGGTAACAAATACGTGCGAGTGGCCGTCTTGAAGGAAGTTGAAATCCCGAGGGTACCTCTTCTTCACCTCCTTGTCGCTCCGGTTGTTGTTCTGATATTTGTGGTCCCGGTTCCGCAGCAAGTTCATCGTCATCGATAGTTGTCTCTTCAACTTGTAGATCGGCTGTGTATACGGCATCCGGGTCATCATCTGTTGAGTATCCTGTATGAGCATTGACCTCATCCTTTGTTGTGCATCTGATATGAACATTGGCCTCAACGTCGATATCGACGTTGTGATCGGGCTCCAGTTCGACTTCAGATTCAGGTTCAGATTCAGGTCCGGGCTCAGATTCAGTTTGTTCATCATCTGCTTGTTGCGCTGAAGACTCACAAGAAGACGCCTGCATCTGCGCTGGTGGTGACGGTGACTCCGATGGTGACATAACCACCCTCCTCTTCCACCTGAGTCTTCTATATCGCCGCTTTCGCCCAGTTCCTGGTGTCGCCCTTGGTATCCAGGATCGCTTCGCGTACGTCGTCCGTGAGTGTGTCCGAGCGCGTATTTCAATGCTGCTGTGACTGTCTGATGAAAGATGCCCTGACAGGTCCGAGTGCCGGCGTTTCTATCGCCGCCTCGATCCCGCTGCACCACCACCACCAACGCCTGCGCCTGTTCCCGCTCCCGCCCCTGCGTCCGGTGGTCGGGTCCATCCGGCTGCTATCCGTTCGTCCCGACTGCGTGTCACGCGTGCCGGCGCGGGTGGCGGCTCGCTTGCTTGGCGTCCAGCGCGTCCAGCGGCAGCTCGCGTTATCGGCACGCCACCCTGTGGTGGGTTCTGTACGGGCGTTTGTTGTACATGTGCTGGAATCTGGGACGCTTGGCCAGAGGCGCCTGGACCGGACCCTGCTGGCGCGGCCGCGGGTGCCGTGCCCATGATGCGTTGAACCCGCGACGTCGCTGCGGATGTATAGGAAGATATCGCGGTTGGGATCGAGGTGGTACCATGCGTGTGTGATTGCGAGCGCGCATGGCCCTGTGCATGGCCGCCTCGAGCGCGGAGCTGTCGGACGTATGCACCGCGTTGGGCACCAGGGGACACGGCGCGTCCTGACCCGATAGCAGCGCGTTGCAGGTGACGGTGGGTGGTAAAGGGATCGTCGTCGTCGTCGTCATCTTCTTCTTCCTCCTCTTCATCATCATCGTCGAATCCACCACCTGCGGTAGGAATGGCATCTTCCATCGTCTCGTCCATACTATTTGTTGGCGACGCTGGCGAGGTATCCATGGCGGAAGGATGTTGAGCTGGGGCCGGTCTACGTAGCTGACCACGCACTGCTTGTGATCTTAATTGTTGTGCCCGGGCCTGAGCCTGGGCTTGGGCTTGGGCTTGGGCTTGGGCGTGTAATTGAGCCTGGGCTTGGGCATACTTTCTATCTTCATACGCGGCAATGTCTTCTTGTGTTAGACTTAGCGTTGTCGGCGGACGTCGGAGCATCGTGCTTGAAGAAGAGGAGGTACTGGGCTCTCCAAGCAACTATGGGAAGCAACGGAGGCCGTTGGCCCGGTGGAAGGAGCGCGGGTAAATAAGATGTATGTGCAACTTTACGTATGTATGTAGAGCATACTAATGTATTCAAAGTAGAAAATATTGAGTGTGAAGTTGGAAAAAATGAGCCCTAAAGAGTGATTTAGTGATTTAAGTATGTGCAGCTAAAAAACGAAGCTAGGATCTCAAAACTTCAAAAATTGTTCAAGCTGCCTTTGACTTTTACTCGAATCTTAAAGCAATGGCCGCACCAAAACGCGGTTACTGTTGATCTCTGTTAAAACCTTAACACAGTGGGGTTCTAACGCGGGGCTTCAGCTGTAGCCTGTACGCGCTGTAATGTATATTCCTGACGTCCTGTTCAGCCCTATAAGTGGATCATTCTCTCCCTGCTGTGCCTCGATGTGCATCTCTCATTACGGCCCACGTGAGTAATATGGAAAAGGTAAATGGCCTCTAGATAGAATTTACATTATTTACCAGTGGTGCGTAGTAGAAAAACTGGGTATCAACCAGTCTGCAGGAGACCAACAGTTCCCATCGACGACATATGTCTATACCGCTTGAATTAGAATGCAGGCATGACGCCAACGTAAGGTGATACAGACATGAAATTAAGCTACCAGGCTCTTTTTGAGCACACGTTCTTGTTCAGGGATAGTATTTCAGTGTTCTCCATGGAGGACAAATGCTATAACTCGGAGCTAGACAAGCAACCGTTCAAGATTAAAAGACTTGTTTGATGCTACAGATTGTCCCAAAATGCCGTGTGGCGCGTTATAAGCAATCACTATGTTGTGATTACCCTACCTACAGTCGAGCTCTGGTCATGAGATAAAACAAATTGAACTTGTCTGCATAGCTTCTTTCTATACTTGTACCTTCCCTCTGAACTGCAGAACTTATTTCTTAACAAGGCCTATGAATTCACAAGATCGTACCGTCATTTCTTTGACTACGACTTCAATAATAAGCCTAACCTAGTTGGTATAGCTCTATAACACCTGCAATATATCTAAAACCAAGCAGATATAAGAAAGATATACTTGTTGAACTGGAAATCCAGCTTATATCTCTTTAACATAGCAATGCAAGATATGCATAATCGGATAAACGCATGATACCCTATATACGCTGTCCTTGCTTGGAAGGTACGTACCTGCAGGAAGCTAGAAGCAGAAGCTAGAAGCTATACCCCTCTAACTCAGCCCCTCTATGTATGGGAATTTATTAAGCTGTTAGCTGCTGCGTCATTCTGTTGATATTCTTTACTTTTCCATCAGATCCAAACACAAGAAAGAGCTTAGCCTTATACTACAAGTAAAACTTGGGATTCCAAGACAACTAAAGATTTGAAAAAATGGCTGACAAAGGTAGTAGAGTCCTCGTTCGTAACATCTCCAGTCTTGCTATTGCCTTTCTAGGATTCGCAATATCAAGCAGCTTCGGTCGACGTTATTAAAGACTAAGAAACCAGGCTGATAATTCCCTATTTATTCGCAGATCTCACACCTGAGCAAGAGGCCGCCGCCCGCGCGAAGGAGAAGGCTGAGCAGGATGCCCTGCCGTATAAGTGGACACAGACGATAGGCGAGCTCGAGATAGCCATACCTTCCATCCCTGGTAATTTCAAGGGTCGCGATCTCGTCGTGGAGCTGAAGAAGCAGAGGATCAAGGCGGGTATCAAGGGCCAAGAGCCCGTTATTGAAGTGCGTTCCTTCTTACTTCCTTGTCCCTTCTTACAAATATACCAAACTCGTACTCTCCCGAACGCCACAAGTCGCTGTTCACTGACACTCTGTAACACTATTGTAACTAACGAACCTTCGTTCCTCACAGGGCGACCTCGCACACCCGATCATGACAGAAGAGTCTACATGGACGCTGAGCACGGCTCCCGACGGGACCAAGACGATCGAGATCCACCTAGACAAGGCGAATAAGATGGAGTGGTGGGCGCACGTGGTGACGAGCGCCCCCAAAATTGATGTGACCAAGATCCAGCCTGAGAACAGCAAGCTGTCCGACCTCGACGGCGAGACTCGCAGCATGGTCGAGAAGATGATGTACGACCAGCGCCAGAAGGAGCTCGGCCTGCCCTCGTCCGACGAGCAGCGCAAGACCGACATCCTGAAAAAGTTCAAGGAGCAGCATCCCGAGATGGACTTCAGCAATGCCAAAATTAGCTAGATACCCCTCTTCCAACCTTAGTCAAAAAGTAAAATGAACTCATTAAATCTCCATATTACCTAGGTGGTAAAGAGCAGGAGAAAGTTGGCTGTGAGCTACATAACGGATGTTTATGTGAGTGATGAGCTACGGAACACGAAATACAACCCTGGAGTCGGAAGCTATGACAGGACGACGACATAAACTCAGACAAATTGGACATTAGAAAGTGAGGAATGTGATAGAATCTGCTTATGGACTGTTGATGTGTCATGAGTGCTGAAAAGCTACTGCTGTAGGGCGACTGTCTAGCTGGTAAACAGTACGGGGGAGCTACATGTTGAGATGTTCAGGGTGAAACGAATTGCCCACTCCCACGGAGGAAAGGCAGGGGCATCAGAGAGCCCTGACATAGCTTACTTTTGGAATCGCGAGTAATGTCATAGCGAATGGAGAGCCGCTACGCATCAATTGTCAGACCATCAAGCGTTCCGTTTGTTGGCTCCGCCTCTAAACTATCTGCATCGGTGGTCGAAAGCTCAGAGAATTGAGTAGTTTCACTTGTTGCCCTTTTCTTGTCGATGGACTCACCTTGGATGTCGTCATATTTATCAGGGTCCAGCCTCAAGCCAATGGCATTTGCTTGCCCGTGACGGACAGGGTAGCTGTTTGAGATAGCAACACTTCAAGTTGGTAGACTATCCAAGGATATATCGTGATGGGGAAAGCATGCACTGTTAGCAACAACATTTTCACACTCTGCGTAAACAGGAAAAAGGAAATATCCGGGTCAGGAACTCGGCGTCATTGAGCTATTACAGCGCGCCAACCTATAATCCAGCCAGCCTTGCTGCCTTGAATTTGCTGACCCTCTTGGGTCCGCCCTCTTCTTCTTCCAGGGGCTGGATGGGGTTTGTATTCTCCTTGAGGAATCCACCCTGGCGGCTGATCATCTTGTTGCGCATCTTGTAGTATTCTTCTGTCACCTGTTGGTGTATCAGATTTGCGTCCAGCTCGTCAGGCTCTTTTACCTCGTTCGTGGGCTCGTGCTCCAGGATGGTGGACGCAACGGTCTGACCCTCGGGTCCAGAGGGCGCATATCTCGGGGCCGTGGTAGGCCTCTCCGGCGCTATTGTCGGAGTTGGCACTGCCTGTCCTTCATTTGCCCTACCCTTTCGGAACCTGGATGGTTTCCTTTCAGAAGCTGGTGTGGTTTTCGATGGCTCTGAAGAACGGCGCTCTATGACATCTGACAGCGGATCGACGTCCGGTGGTCGTGGTTGTGTTGGTTCCGGCTTAGAAGCAGGTGGAGTGCTCTCAGTAACGTCCAGACTGGATGCAAATCTGACGCTTTTCTTCGTCTCAGTATCTGGTGCAACACCTGGCATGACACTTCCGTTGGCAGCTGTCGTGCTGTTCTCCTGCCGGACTGCGATGCGACCAATTCCTTCCGCAAATTCGTCTTCTTCTTCTTGGTCTTCTTCGCCACGCGCTGTCAGTTCGCCAAACGTCTTTTTGCTGAGACGTTCCTTCAACTCAAGCATCTGACGTTTATATTCGTCATCAACGATCCCAGACGTTGACCGGCCCCATTGATCCTCGTCATCATCGTCGTATTCGTCGTCCTCATCGTCATCCCAGTCGTCATCACCAGATCCTTCTTCGAGCTGGAGCTCGGCAACGATAGGTCCCATCTCATACATCATTGTCTCCTTGTTGTACCGTATCATGTCTTCCCGTAGCGCGGCGTCCTCTGGGGAATCATCCGCAGGGATGACGGGTTCTGATATGATATCTTCCTGTTCCCTTGCTTGACGATACAGCTCTTCCAGCCTCCGCACAGTATCTGATTTTTCGCCGTTGCTCACTTCGCTGCTTTGTTTCGTGTCCTCCGAGAATGTGACAGTTTTCTTCTTGAGAGGATTTTGTGCATGTGGTGTCTTTGTTTCGTTAGGTTTTGGCGGATTACTATCATTCGTGGCTAGAGGCGAAGGCTTCGCAGGTTTAGAAGGCTCGACGGCTGATGTCGTTTCGGCTGCAGATACTTCAGAATCACTAGGCAGTTTCTTGATACCAGCTTTCTCCAATGCTTCTAAAAGTTGAGGTTGACTGTCTCCGGGCCGTCGTAAGCTGTAGGAGATGACATTATCGTCATCATCAAGTTGCTCACTAATTTCCGTGATAGGTAGGCCATCTTCATCGGTTGCATCTGGATGAGCAACAACTCGCGCGCCGGCAAGTTTGTTTTCGGCCGCATCAAGTCGCTTCGCAAGTGTCTCGGTGTTTTTAGAGACGTAATCCAGCCGATTAGAGATTACGCTAACAATCTGATCGCGCTTTTTAGAGTCATTGCGACCGAATATTTCAACCAGTTCTTTCTCGTCTACCAGCTCTCCTTTGAAGGCTTGCCGTGTCTGAGTCAGGGCTGGTCGAGAGGCTGTCGAGGGTAACGCTTGCACGTCCGTTCGCAAGGATTCGTATTCTTGCTTCCATTGCCGCCATTCATCAAGCGCTATTATAAGGTTGTCTACTTGCTCCTCGAGTTTCTGTAGATGCCTTTCGAGGTCACGATATGGGTCTCTGGCTTGCGCCATATTATGAACTTTAAGGGAATGGAGCCGTGGTAGATAGAAGATGATAGATTGTAGTGCAAATGTTGAATTTTGCGCAAGATGGATTTACTTATCACCACAGAAGCTTTGGGCTACAAAAATTAATGTGGGCCTTCTTTCCTGGGACGCCTTCACCAGCCACATCAGACATGCCTAAGACTGGCAGGTAGGTACCTAAGTACCTACATAGTACCTCAGTCTGTACAGATGAGACATGTGGACAGAGAGAAGCAAACCAAATATCACCACCGTTTTATGCCACTCGAATAGGTACTATCTGGACCCGGGACCCCGTATCTACGGTCCCTAGGTTAGCTTCATATAAGAACAGACCAGCTCCTGAGATAGTCGAGAGCCGAGACGCTGGGCAATAAAGCTTATGTTTTATTAAACTACCGAGGCCCCTCTAACAGTGCTCCGAGCCTTTCGTTATTATTACCATCCCAACGCTCAAACCTTCGACAAAACTCGCCCAAGCTCTTTCGGTAGAACGGCCAACTTGGGAACACCAACCCCGGTGAAGCGGATAGTGATTGGTGGAAGTCCCACGCAGTTCATGCATGAAGTCGCATCAACAGGGGAAACTTCCACTTTCGGTCCGTCCAGCACGACGTTTTACTCTTTCTTGATTTTTGCTCACTTCTCAAAAAAACGGTGGACGATGGTGGACTTCGGCCAAACCATTCCGGGTGGAGGGTCGGACCGTCCAATATGAAATCCCAATTACCACTCATTGCAGACCCCTCGGTCTCGGGATAAGTCTGCGCGAACCGTGAGCCGGCGCGTGACAGATTGTTCTCTCACCGGCATCGTAATAGTTCTAGAGCTAATTCATTCTACTCAAACCGTGGGATTATATCTCCATGTGCCGGTTGGCAACCTCAAAATGGTCAGTCTATTCCCAACTTGTGTACGGAGGATAAGTTCCTGGCTACGTAATGGCAGGACGAGGACTGTTGTGACAGCAGAGTCTCCCACTCCGTAGTTTTGGTATACATAGCGAAGATGGACCCGGCGCAGAAGCCTTATGAAGATCTTCATCGTGCGTATTGAGTGCGGCCTGTAGACTTACCCATCATGCTGTGGCCAACTCTGTTTAGCTTTCTCTTTGCTTGGGCCGGCGTTGTGTGCGGTATCACCGTCACGTCGTCTAGCTCGTCCTATGTGGTCGACACTGCAAGCTCGTACAACTTCATAGTGACCATCAGCAAGTCGACATGTGATATCACTTCGCTCAAGTTCTACGGAAACGAGTACCAGTATTCGAATACTGGAAGTCATATTGCATCGGGGCTTGGCAGTGGCACCTCTGTAAGTCCGACCGTTTCCGTGTCAGTTGTCCCATCAAGCAGGGGCTAACGGAAACTTTAAAAGGTCTCATATACGACAAGTCCGTCGGGTGACACCATCATCTTTGCCTGCACGCAATCCAGCAGCTCGTTTGACTTGACTCATTACATGGTCTTCCGCGATGGCGCAGCCAACATCTGGATGGGCACGAGCATTAACAAGGAGCCCTCCGTTGGTGAATTGCGCTTCATCTTCCGTCTGACTGGCTTGACATCCGCCTATCCCTACGGAGATGTCTCGAACACGGCTGGCGGCTCTGCTATTGAAGGCTCCGATGTTTATAACGTCAACGGCCAGACACGCAGCAAGTTCTACTCGTCCGAGCGCTTCATCGACGAGAAGGTGTACTGCGCCACCGACTCCGGTGCCACCGTCCACGCATGCTTCCTAAGACCGAATCACCAGGCTACCGAGAAGGGCTCGGGCGGCCCATTCTTCCGCGATATCAGTCTGAACTGGGGCGGCGACTATCACTCCGTGACCTACTACATGAACTCCGGCCACGTACCCACCGAGTCGATCCGGACAGGATTCTACGGCCCGTATGTCTTCGCCATGGCCCGCAGCGGCATTCCTTCAGCGAGCTCGATCGACGTATCCTTCTTCGAAAGCCTCAACCTCAAAAACTACGTCCCCGTCTCCGGCAAGCGCGGCTATGTTAAGGGTACTGCGACAGGCGTATCTTCTAGTTTCCCCATCGTTGTCCACTGGTACAACAGCGGGTACCAATTCTGGACGTACGCCAGCTCTTCCGGCGCCTTCACATCGCCCCCGATGCCGGCTGGCTCGTACACTATGAAGCTATACCAGGACGAGTTCCTCGCGGCGACGCAGACCGTCTCAGTCTCTGCCGGATCAACTGCAACGGCAAATATCGCGGCCACCGCCCCGGCTTTGACGCAGTCGCGCAGTACGGTTTTCAAACTAGGAGACTATGACGGTCAGCCGACAGGGTTCCTGAACGCCGCGAACCAGCTACGCATGCATCCGTCCGACAGCAGGTAAGATTCAACTGAGCAACCCCTAATTTTTACAAAAATAAAATAAAATATTAAAAAAAATAAAAATAATTGCGTTACCATCACGCACAACCCTCCTCTTAGCACTAATTAACTAATAAGTCCTCCCCCACTGCAAACAGAATGTCCAATTGGTCCCCAGGCACCGTCTCTAGCACAGCGACCTCGTCCTGGCCCATGGCTATCTTCAAGGGCGTGAACAACGGACAGAAAATCAGCTTCTCCTTATCGAGCGCGATATCGTCGACGGCAACACTGCGCATCGCCACCACACTCTCTTTCGCGGGTGGGCGGCCGCAGGCCACGGTGAACTCCTACACGTGCTCCGCGCCGTCGGCGCCCACCACAATCGACAGCCGCGGCGTGACCCGCGGCGCGTACCGCGGCTGGGGCGACATCTACGAGTGCAGCATCCCCGCCGGCACGTTGGTCAGCGGCACCAACACCGTCACCATCAACGTAATCTCCGGGTCCAGCGGCGACCAGTTCCTGAGTCCCAATGTGGTATGTGTTAAAGCGTGGTCTCATCTCCTTTCCTTCCCTTCCCTTCCCTCCCTAAGGATGCTCATTACCTCACGTCTTCTCAAATATTCTTTGTTATAACTCAATTCTTTCCCTTAACTAGGAACTAATGCTTCTTTCTCTTCGCAGATCTTCGATGCCATCGAGCTTTTCCACTAAGGCTTCAGGTATTGAGCACAGTAAGGTGGATTGCCTCAGGGAACTTACGTAAACCGCACTATAGTAAATCCAAGATTGAAGAGACGTAGCTGGGAAATGGTAGAACTGTTCAATAAAGCCCAGTGACACCCCAAATTGTATGTACCATCAGTATCATTGCCGCCTGTGTTGCCTGATCTACAGCGCAGTGCGACAGAATGTGACGTCTAGTTTCTGTCCTCATACGACACGCTATAGGCAGCCAGCTAATAGGAATAAAGGGAATTTAGTTGTCTATAGAGGGTTGCTATTCCTTAAACTCATGGGCACTCTAACCCCGGCGTCGTATGACCTACAGGCAAGGCTCTAGGGGTCATATTAGTACAATAAGCGTTCAGATTGCTTCCTTTGTGACTGCTCCCACTCGTGTATCCTGGACTCGCTTACCGCATAGTTCGGGGCCGTGGCGACGACGGATGCCGCCTATCTAGTAAATGAAGAAAAAGGCAGAGTCCTTGCTCTATTATTCCAACTCCCACATCTACCTGGCATTTTTGCGAAGGGGAATGCGCGGGGGCACTAACCCTCCTGTTTGCATATGGTATGTGACTATGTACATGCTTAAGTGCCCAATACTGCACCTTTACATCATAGTCTATAGGGCTACCTGGTCTTCAACTTCTATCTCTCAATAGTTATACTACAACTTATTATCACCAATCTTTTATAACCTTCAATGCCTACTGTGCATCTTGATGTTGCACAAGTACCTCATGTACTCAACGGGGCGTTCCATATGTTTTTGTGCTATGACCACATCTCGCGATGTCACAACCCCCGTACATATGAACTGCATATGATGTCAAGGCGTCCGACTTGACTACGTTCTAGTTTTGTACAGTAGGTAGTGTCGTAGGTTATCGTTGCAGTTCTGATCTGTAGCAGTCGACCATCGAACTTCAATTTCCAGTCACGGCAAAACTGCGGATGTTACCCGTTCCGACTACCTCGTCGCCAGGGTCCTCCATAGCAGAGGTGCAACGACGCGCATATAAACGTGTTATAGACTTTCCGCACTGCAGCTTATCTTTTCAGCTATGACGAACTGCAGCAAAGGTAAAGCAACCTCGAACTCAAATGGAAGTCGGTCGGAGACGAGATTGGGGGAAGGAAGAAAATAAAATATATAGGAGGCGCTTGAGTACGCTCTTCCCGACGTTTCTCTTCTTCTCCCATACATACTCCTATTCTCCCTCACCCACTCATCCAACCTGCCAGAAAGAGCTAGCTGGCTTCTTCAGGTTATTTATCAACACTCTCGTTATAAGTTAAACTACAACACAGCATAAACCATGAGCCCCGAAAAACAAGTGGAGCTTTCAAAACAGAGACAGAAGCCTGAACCGGATCCGGCCACAAGGCCGCCGGATCACCTCGGCCTCTCCGCACTGCGCATCCTTCCAGTGCCTATGATTGTTCTAGACCGCACGTTCAAGATTGTAATGGCAAATCCCGCGATGAAGAAAATATTCTTCCGATCTGACGGCCCGTCTCTCTATCAAAAGACGTTGTCTCAGGCTGGCGTGGAGATGATAGAGCAAGGTCACGTTGTCAAAGACGCTTGGGAATATTTCTTCTCAAGCCTCGAAGACGACCTCCGATCCAAAAACGGGTTGTGTTGTGTTGTGTTGCTCCCTGTCTTCTACATAATGATCAAATTATCAGTCCTCATAAATTAATACTAACAAGGGTGGTGGTTTTTCCTTCTTGTAGCTTGCGTAAATGTGGTCGCTGGGTATGGCATCGCCTCCGGGAACCGAGAGGACAGCTATTTCGTGGTGCCCGTGGAGATTAATAAAAGTGCTCGAAAGCAGTCGGGTCGTTCAGTGCGAACCAAGATGACGGTCACGTTCTGGAAAGGAGAATCCAAGCAGACCTACTGCCTCTTGACTTTTGGTTTTGCTGAAGTATTCCACGGGCACCCCGATGAAGATGGCCATATGTGAGTTGGTTGAGATTCCGCTACGACGACCACGGAAAAGGAATTCAATTGTAAAAGTCTGTAAAAATGTGGTGTTATTTTACCCTTGGTAATCGGTATGTGTTAGCTAATGTGTCATAGTTCATACTATCGGGGGTTCCGTCAATGATTTATTGCTATTTCCAGTATTTACTCAGGTAGGGATACTTGGAGATCGTGCTCAGTATGCGGCTCGGGCTCGGGCTAATGAGTCCAGGGCGGAGCCGTGATAGCGACTTATATTTGTAGTGTTACGCGATAGGGACAACGTGTTAAAGAGCCATATTCGTCCCTTGTATAAATATTACTTGACATTTCCTTAATCTAGAAACCTTGTATACAATTATATACTTAACAACTTCAAAAGTTTGTTGCTAAGAGGAGAGTTTGATGTTCCCGCAGAGATCACATGACCACCACTGATTCTCTCGCACCCTCCCGCAAAAGTGGCACATCCACGTTCGCGGTGTAGAACTCTCGGATCGGGCCGGCGCGCTTTGAGGAGGGGCTTGGCGGGACTCCCCTCTCTTTGACGCTGTTTTAGAGGACGGGGTTTGCGCAGTCCGAGGAGCGACCGGCTGATCCGGCTGCGTGAGGTCGATCACTGTCCGTCCGGTTGCCATCGGCTTCTCGCTTCTTGTCGACCCACATGCATCGCAACATAAATAATTTTCTGGATTTACCAGAGTACATGCGCTGCAGGTCCACGTTCTGTTTTCTCCGCGATCCTGCCGCGGAACGTCTCGGGGCATTTGTGGTGGCCGTGCTGCTGCCGCCGCCGCGAATGTTGAGCTCTTGTTCCTCCCATCCACAATGCTATCATAGCCATTGCTTCCGGCCCCAGGGGGAATGTAAGAACTACCCGCTTTAGCCCTTTCTTCCTCTTGTACCATCTCCCATAGTGCTTGTGCTATCGCAGCATCGTTTGCCGCATCCTCTTCGGCCTGTGTCCTGAAACCGTTCCTCGTGGCCGTGTCCGCAATCTCGATAATCTCGTCTTGTGTCTGATTCTCGTTGGCGCAGCCCCGTAATGTTCGATTGCGTCGCTCGGCAGCATTGCTAATGACCCTCCGGATATCTTGGCCCGGATGCGGAGCGGCACCGCCGAGTCGTCTACCCGAACTGGCATTAAGAGTGCGTCGCTTTTCAGCGGCTACACGCGCTATTCTTCGCGCTTCCTCCATCGGCATGGTCCTGCCCCCGAGCCGGTGACCCTCCGATAGGAACCCTTCCCCGGTATAACCCTTCATGCTCAGCGACATGTGCTCATCGCGGAGCTTGTTCCATAACGCATGAAACTTCTCATCATGTGGTCCGTGGACGTTATGGGCGAGCTCATGCAGCATCGTGTCGGCGACCTGCTCAAGGGGAAGAAACTGAGTCTTGTCGCCAGGGTACCGGAGACGTAGGCAGATCTTCCTCCCACGATCTACATTGAGTCCTATCCTCATAATCAGCTAGGAATCCCTTCTACGTACTTAGGTATCCATCCTACCTAAAAGATTTTGCTGATCGGGGTAGAACTCAACTAACTGTCCGACCTTCCATCCTCGTGCGCGCATCAGAGGTTTTACTAATGAAGCTACTTTCTTCAGTGTGTGCAAAGCCTCAGCAGCACGTGGGAAGTCCGCCAGGTGTGAGTATGAGAGCACTAATGGATCGACTTCCGGCATCTTCAGAATGTGGTCCCCGTGAGATTACGACTGGGACAGCAATTACGACTTATGTATCGGTCGGACGGTTTAAGATTATTTCCTCTAGTTGTAAATGATAGAACCCAAATATAAAACCCTCTAGGCACGCTGATATATCCGTATCAATGAAAAAAGAGGCTAGAACAAGCATCGGAATTAGAACACTGTAATGAATCAAATCAAGACCAGCTTGCAAGCTTCAAAATGAGGCCACCGGCTATTCACGTAAGCCAGTTCGCCTTCTAGAAGGTGCCCGATGGACTCTAGATTTGAATGTCTGCGAATGCTGATGCTGCCTGTACCGCTGTAGTGGGATGACAATGACTGGCAAGGCGGATGAGACGCGCAATCATTTGCCCCACTATTTGATAACTGCATGTCTCCTTTTCGCTGATTATATGCAATATCTGGTCTCAGCCTGGCTCACCATCTCTCCAAGATCAACCGCAACAAAGGCAAAAGAAACGAGAGAACTAATGGAGGGCTTAAAATAAGCCATGGATTATTATATGTTCATTTTCTGCCGCCTTCAAGCCGTGTATTGCGATCAGTTCACGGTCGGCAATGTCTTTCGAAAACTGCGCGTCTATGGTTAAGTACATATGCTACAGCGATACACACAGTCTTTGAGCTACGTTTGTGACTGATCTTCCAGCGTCAGCTGTTTCTGTATCCGGGACTCGCGGGACGGGATTTTCACTAGCCCTATGTACCCTACTTTACTCCAGACCTGCCACATAATAGTTAAAGTTGCAGAATCCGTTAGACGGCTGATCCGATACATCGACCTTGCTACTAGCCTTCGCAACCACGTTTCCGCTCTCGTCAAGTAGTTCGAGCAGCTGAGCACCCGTCCTGAGGCCTTCCACCGAGTTATAGCTTAGCCCGGCCGCTACGGACCGGGTCGCGATGATTTCGCCTCCGCTCGAGATGCGGACCTGGAAGCCTTGGCTGTTGGCCGGCAGAACGACGGCATAGACCACCGTATCGCGCGCCGCGCCCTTGCCCCGAGGAGTGCCGTCGCCGCCGTTGTTGACGCAAGACGTCAAGACGCCCCGATACCACATTGCGCCGGTAAACAGCGCCCCGTTCGCGGGCGTCATGGCGCTCGTGTCTGGCGCACCGCTCTTGAAGGCGGCAATGAAGGATGAGATGAGAGGCTGCCATCCCGTATGTGAGATCTTGTCAGAATCGCCGTATTGCAGAATCTCCTCTGTGACTGTTTCGGGCCACGAAGGGCCGATATAGTGACTCTCTCCGCCATCATTCTAGGACCTATATTAGTTTCTAGGGTACTCCGGCTTTTCAATGATACGCCATCAAAGCAAGGTAATTAGCCGAGAAGTATCATGAGCTTACCCATGTGATGATCTCCGTGAATTCTGGCGAAAGCTTTAGGATCTGATTCATGCGCTCTGGCAAAGTCGTTTCACCGTTGCGATACCACGGGTCCGCGTTGCAGCAGTGCTTGTATTGCAAAGTGGATAGGCCTAAACTCATCAGCATGAACTGTTCCGGACAGATTTATAGTAACGACAATAGGGCTTTTTACCCATGATGTATGATTTCCCTGCTGCGTCGGCCGCTGTCTTGACGGCTTCGTCCCTGGCGGATGACACATTCGTTCCTGGACTATCCGCCACATCGGGCCAGTTCGTCTCCCAGCTAAACACACCATCGATAGCATCGCCCCATTTGCTGAAAAATGCAGCGGGATTATTGTAATAATCACCATCGGATTCGGGATTCGGGGCAAGATACACATTGTTCGCCTGCCCGAAACCTCTCCACGCATCAACCCCTACGTCCCCGCCGCTATACGACGACACCACGGGGAGGTTGTTATCGCCGTAACGCAGGTACGAGGCGCGGTCCGCGAATTGCCTGTATAGCGCCGCGTGCGCATTGATGTCATTTGTCTGGTAGAAATCGAAGCTGAAGAACAGCTTGAAATCATCCCTCGTGTCGGCGTAGTTGAAGAGCTGGTTCACCGTACTCAGCAGCCAGCTCTCGCTGGGGTGACCAATGTTCAGTGCGAAAGCGTCGAAGCCGGCGGCTACCGCTTGGTTGATATCCTGCTGCGCATGATCTGTGTTGGGGTCGACCCCTCCTACCTAAAGCAAACATCCTATTAGATATCTAGATACAAAACGAGCGCGGCGAAACTTCGCATGGCTGATTGATGACTTTACCAAGTAGTGCGCAAATACTAGCTTTCCTTCCACCCCTTTGCCTAGAAGGCTGGTGCTTGCTGCCAACAGGGCGAGGGCTGTGCTTAAGGCGCGATGCATTGTGCAGAGATCGTAGATGTTTGCGATTGTCGGTTGATTAACCCATTTCGAAAACACAATGTGCCTTTATATCCAATGTTATATACTAAACGTATGCATAGCTCGGTAGTTCGTGATGATAATCTCCGACGCGTTTCTCGTGATCGCGCTCCTAAAGGAAGATGCACATCAGCTAAGCAGTCCGTGTTTACTCTCGATCCTACCAGCTGCCTTATACGTACATCATCCAAGCTTTCACTACGACTCTCCGGGCGAACCCCCTCAACGAGACTACGACGCAGTGTATTCGCAATACAAAATAAGTTAAGATCAGCGGTCTCGGCTAAGACCGTTCTAAGCAGGTATATAATGGGTTCCTAAGTGTCTTTACGGCATCATAGTAGTCTAGTCTAGATTAGAGGATTTATTAAGTAGAGTTTACATAGCTATAAACCTTATTTTTACGTTCATATATGTATTTAAAGATGATAATGGAGATTTAACCGTCAAAACAAGCAACAGAATAGGTATTTTATCGTGTTATTTGAAAAACGTTTCAAGTTGACGCAGAAAGGGGGGCCAGGAAGTCGGACCGATGCCGACTGACCGAGCGTGTGACCCGCAACGCATTTTGGCCCGGCGTTTGGCATGCATTCATACCTACATAGGACACATTTGTATTAATAGAACATGCACACGCACGTATCCCACTCCTGAACTTTATAAGGCGACATTGGCTTGCTCCTCAATTGAGAGAGAACTTCATCCCGCTTAAACTGGCGTGACTTATAACATCTAAAAAGAAGGCCAGCAGGTAGTCCTAGAATGTCTGTCTATTCTTTGCCCCCAATCTAATTTTACTCGGCAAAAATCAAAGCGGCGCTGTCAGCTGGGGTTGTATGGCAATGTGTCAGGGACAATCAGAATGTCGACCCCGCGCATTTCTCATCTCGAATAAAACTAGCAAAGTGCAAGATCGGATGCATCATGCAGTAGGTAGATATGCGGTTGGTAAGGGAAGCAAGGCATTTGACGAGAGATGGAAGGGAGGTGAGGCTATGTTTCCTTAAGTGTGCGGAAAAGCTCTCATTCCATTCTCATCATTGAACTCGTGATGAATTTACATGAGTACACCGTCGCATTTGGTTGTGTGATTCAGGCTACCTGTCTCTGATGCTGAGTTCAGGATCTTTGCAAATAGTTGTCTTTGATTGTAACGGGTTAATCAGATAGACACGAGCGTGTAATCAAATATATAGGTATCTTGTTTTGATGCTATCTCATTCTTTTTGTTCTATCGTAAGACAGATGCAAGGCAGGCTATAGATACACCCGACAAGCTAAAATAATGCGCATTAAGCGTTAATATGTGGGTCCGTAAAAGAGTTTTGGGGCTCAAACCCACTCAGTTCATTTTGGAAAGCGGTGAGACTAGGCTTAGTGGGATAGTGGAGTCGCCGGGGTCTTCGCTCCGCTGTAACTGTTTTTGGCCTGGCAGAATTTAAAAAAAAGTTCATTTGCACTTCAAAGCTCGCTCGACTCTCTTGAAGCCGAATTCAAGTAGCAGGTGATATACACACATATGTTTCCACCCTCAAAACCAAGCACCCGACTGATCTTATTCTCATTTAAGCATAACTATTGATGGTTTTTGGAGGGGATATCTGAGCTCTACTACTCCTGTAGCTCCTTTCAGGCTGTGTGGTGCTGCTGTCCAGATCAGTTGCGACGATGGATATCCATCGCATCAGATACGTCCCTTACAACCCATCACCTATCAATTGCGTGGCCTTCTCCCAACCGACCGCTAGTAAGAAGTCTGGACCCATCCGTTTAGCGATTGGTCGCGCTTCCGGCGATATTGAGATATGGAATCCTCTCAATGGGTCGTGGCACCAGGAGACCATAATACGCGGCGGAAAAGACCGTGCAGTTGGCAAGTTCTCTCATTTTGCGGCAATCGCGGGTTAGCACCGGCTAATCTTTCGAGCAGATGGGCTAGTATGGGTGACAGAACCCGATCAGACAATTCAGGGTGGGAAGAAGATTCCTGGCCGCCTGAGGCTATTCAGCTTTGGCTACTCCAGCACCGTTACTGAGTGGGACCTTGAGAAAGGACGCCCAAAGCACCAGTCAAGCGGCACGCATGGTGACATATGGTGCCTCGGTGTTCAGCCATTTATTGTTCCCGCAAAAGATGGCGACAAGAACAAGACCAAAGTCTACCACACTGGCAAGAAACTTGTTGCCGGTACCATGGATGGGAGCCTAGTCCTGTATGATATCGACGATGGTGAGCTTCGCTACGAACGTGTCCTCGCCAGGGCCCCCTCGAAAAAGACGAAAATGGTCAGCATTGCCTTCAAAAACCGAAATGTCGTCGTGGTTGGTACCTCGCAAAGCTGTATCCTTGTTTACGACATGCGGAACGGGACCACACTAGCCAAAATGACATTAGGTTCAGACTTGGCTGGTGGTACTAAGGAGATAATTGCATGGTGTGTGAAATGTCTCGATGGAGGGGATATCGTCTCTGGCGATTCAACCGGCGAGTTGCGCATATGGGATGGGAAGACTTACACGCAAGCTCAGAGGCTTAAAGCGCACAGCTCGGATGTGCTCTGCCTTGCTACTAGCGCTGACGGCGCCACCATTGTATCTGGAGGTATGGATCGCCGGACAGCCGTTTACAGGAGGACCCCCGGATCTGGGTCAAGATGGGCCAAGATATTTCATAGGAGGCTTCATCACCACGACGTCAAGACGATGGCCTCGTTTGAAGGTCACGGAATGAGTGTCGTGGTTTCGGGAGGTAGGTCAATAGACGCCCAACTCTTGTGGTATAACGCACTGACGAGTATCTAGGTCCTGATGCTACTCCTGTTGTGATGCCACTCCACAAGGCGGGTCTCGAGAATCATCGCGCTTTATCCGCATTACCTCAAGATCCACCCTTGCAGAGTGCTCGCAAGAGCCGGTTAATCATCAGTTGGTGGGACCGAGAAGTTTCTATTTGGCGTCTACCTAGTTCATTGAGCGACCTGGTAGATAACTCCAACGGCGAGCAAATTGCAGCAAAGAATCGGAAGCTCCTAGCACGTATCCTAATACGAGGCGAGGCAAACATCACGTCGGCATCAATCAGTGCGGGTGGATCCTTGCTTGTAGTCTCGACTACCTCTGACATTAAAGCATTCCATTTAAAGCCTCGAGATGGTATTAGATGGGATGAGCTAAAGATATCGAAAATCGATCTAGATGAGAGAATTACAGCGCTTGGCGCCACCCGAACGCTAATATCTCCAGATGGCCAATGGGTGTGTCTAGTGCAAGCTGGTGGCAATTTGTTGCTTTTGCGTATAGATAAAGCCTCCGACCCGTCCCTAAAGCCCACAGTCTATCCGAAAATTTTTCGACTACATCGCATTCATCGCCAAGTACCCAAACATGTGGCCGTGGGAGGATTGGGGCGTTATGATCGAACCATTACTCTTGCAGCCTTCTCCCCCGACAGTCGAATGTTAGCCGTTGCGGATTTAGCAGGTTACATCGACACATGGGTTCTTGGTGAACAGCCACGGAAGCTACAGAATGGGGAGAATAGGACGGACAACGGCGCGGTTTCTGACGATAGCTCCTCCGAAAGCGATAATGACGGAGAGGAGGTGGATATTGACAGTAATCTTCGATGGAGACAAAATCCTAATACCTCATTGATTCCTAAACTCAGTGCAGCCCCTACAGTCTTATCATTTTCCGAACATATTCCGTCGAGGAATGAGATGGCAGGTACAGATGAGACGGATGATTATACATTACTGGCCGTGACCTCCAGACCGCAGATAGTTCTTATACACCCGACGCTCGGCTCCCTTGCCGCATGGTCTAGACGGAACCCGATCTCCAGGTTCCCGGCCCAGTTTCGAGACATTCGGGATCTTGTGAAAGGGTCACTTTGGACAGGTGACAGGCTATGGCTATATGGCCATTCATATCTCCTTATGATTGACCTATCACAAGATCTGCCGGAGCCGATCTCTGAAGGATTAACGACGGGGAGTGAGGTAGTAGCGCAAGGGAGGAAACGGAAACGAGGTCCCGACACCGGCGCCGGCAATAGGATGGCATCAGGCGCTTTGGGTCCTTCTAAGGTAGTTCGCCATACGCAGGGAGGCGAGTCAGAAGAATTCCCTGTCGACGGAGCCCTGCCCGACCCGATGGATGAGGATGCAGCCAGCCAAGTGCCAGGAAATAGCGAAGGGGACGAGTCCGATGACGATATTCAGGGCGAACTGGCGCTTCTACGGGGCGCACAACGCAAGAGTACACAGGACTCTCAACCAAAACAAAAACCCGCCTTTTGGTTCACCCTGAAATACCGGCCAATTCTCGGCATCGTGCCTCTCAGCCAAGAAACGCAAGAGCAACAAAGCGGAGGTTCTATGCAGGTGGCTATAAATGGGGCTAAAGAAAACGCGCTTGAGGTCGCCCTCGTCGAACGGCCACTATTCGAGATGGACCTCCCGGACCGGTACTTTGCTGAGGGAGAGGTTGAGCGGTGAGAACAGATAAGGGGTGATGGAAATGTGTCATAATCAATGTACAGCCCAGGGTAGGATATTGCTTCATTGGACGAGCGTCGCGTCGTGTCTTATGGCATTACGGTACATAGAAGTGTCCTTCGACGAAGAAAAAATTGTCATATCTGAGATGCAGGATGCCATAGAGCCACAATCTTGCTGTTGCCCCTAGCCTGGCCTAGCCCACCCTACCTTCGGTGTGTATATCGGTGTATTGGCACCAATATAGGTCACCCAACTGACCGCCCCTAATTAGTCCCAAGTGCAGTTTTAAAGGTAGAAACCTGAGGGCATGCGTGTCCTGCAGCTGAATTCAACCAATGGGCAATCTCTTGTCTTAGATATGCTTATGAATCTACGCCATCCACCATCCTCGGAGTCATGCCAGTAGGCAAGTTTAGTCTAGCCTAGCGTACGAGCAGCGCGCTTAGGCGCTCGACCCCAAAGACAGACGACATTACTCCATCCCTATCTCGTACGTAGGTTTGGGTTGGTCTGGCTCGTTCGTTAGCTTTTCCCCTTGTCGTCTGTCGCCGTCGTCGTCAGCTCCCGCTCGTCCGTCCGCTCGCTCGCCTAACGGTGTTGCCGTCTTGGCCCCCCCTGTACCCCTTTCCATGACCTTTCAATAGACAAGTTGGTAACCAGGTAAGCGCTGAGGGGTTGCCCCCGTGCTTTTAATGTAATCACATACGGTGGTAGGAAGGAGGTACTAGGAAGATGTACACAACCATCAGTTGACCTCAGCCGTGAGTGACCCTAGCCCTAATAGCCTAGGTTACGTATGCCTATCTTACATGCTTATTTCCGGATATATACCGACTGACCGACAGATAGAAGGTTTGCTCATCTAAGTAGAAATGCAAATGAAATGATACTACCTTTCTCTACGCAGCGACGCGGGAGCCCGCGCGCCTAGATAAGAATGAAATACTAGGTAGGTGGGAAGTTTGGTGTAGGTTATTAATATAATCAAGCGCTTTGCTTCTCTACTTACTTAGCCCGGGTATTGGTAGAGCTTCCGAGCCGTCCGTCGTCACCTTGGAATAAAGTGCGTGGGGTGCGCATCTACTTTATATTGTCTTAAGTGCTTGTAGGTTGATATTTACTTATCTTATCTTGGGGGGGGGGCTTGTTTCACACCTGAAGATGAACCCAGTGCTACGCTCATTCCTAGGGAAGCCAGCGATGGTAAAACCAGATAGGTGTAAACTCGCATACCTATACCAGATGACTAGTAGTAACTCCAAACGCAAGGCAGACGATTACCGGATATTCTTAAACATTACGCGTTCATTTGCCTACATGTCTGGGGGTATTACCTACCTAGATAGAGATTATATACAGCATACTTTTGCAGACACAAGTTTCAACTACCCGGGACGCCGAGCGGGTTCAGCACGAGAGGTAATCAGCTTAAGCCGTGTTCCCCCACCTGTAACTCCACACTCCGTCAGGCGCACTACGCGTAAAACCGCGTATGTAAGCAAGCAGGTACAACTACCAGGAAGAGAGCCTTTTTTTTTTTCCTGCTTTGCATATCCGCGTATAAGTCTGCATATAACCTACCTACCTTCTCCAAGATTCTAGAATAACCTTAAACTATATACGTAGCTAGATAGGCCTGTTTAAGGTCATGCAACTACCAAACCTAATCCCTCAATTATGCGGGCATGTAACCAACAAGGTAAAAATAGGAAGTTAAGTTAGTAAGTTGGTTGGTTGGTGGTCTAGAAAGCAAACGGACGAAAGGCGAGGTTAGGTACGTGTAGGTAGGTCTATATAAAGGTAGGGGAGGTATGTAAGATATACTGTTCCTATAAATGGGTGAGAGAGCTGACGCAAGCTGCTGCCAAGTTTCGTGAATCGTGAGTTGTGAGTAGGGTACCGCAGTTGGTTCCAAGCTGGACCTGTATGTAGGGGTCGCGTTTTCTGCAGATACGATTTCTAGACCTTTCCCCGCGGTGTGGAGAGTCTTAGAGTAGAGCTGCACGCACCTCTAACCTAGCCATGACTACCTACGTACCCACCGTTCCACGTATCAACCTACACGTACATACTCTGGACTGAGTTAGATACGTAGGTTAGTCAGTAGTACGCGGGCGGGGTACTTGCAAACCTAGGTAAAAGATAGGAAACCAAGAGAGCAAGATGCGAGCCGTTATACGTGGTTAGACGTGAGGTACGTATGTATGTACGTGGTCATTTGAGGCTGATTTCTTTTGACTTGGTAAGGCAGAGCAAGGCAAAGTTGAGTTAAATCAGGGATGAACCTACCATCAGAGCTATTGCGACTTAACCTAGGGTGGATAGGACAGATAGTGTTGTACGCGCATGCCGTTCGAAAAGAAACTTTGAACTTACAGATACGGCAGCGTTACCCTTACCTTGAGTGCAAATGCACAACGCATATTTAAACTTACCAGCTCTCTCAGCCCGTTTTACTACCTACCACTCAGTAGGGTCTCCCTACATTGTCATTATCCACACACTCCCTGATACTTACCTGGTACTTAGAACATAGTTCGTTACCTACATGTTCATATATATATGTATGCATGGACAGGCAAGACACAATCAATGCTACGCGTAAAACAGACGCGGCGGAGCGCGTACCTGTTTACTTACCTTCAGGGTACCCTAAAAGCGTACGTCAACAACGACGAAACGGCAGCACGACAAAGACCTCGCAGACCGATATTGACAAAATGACGACGACAACCGATCGACACTAGAAACCGCGACTCTCCGGGGGACTCATTTCCCGGATCCTCCCTGCTCGACGTCCAGAAATAGAAAGCCCAAATATTGATAAGTACACCCGCCTCTAGGCACCTAGGTTAGGCAGTCTATCTAGACTGCTGAGTAAGCCAAGTAAGTAACGTCTGTCGTAGAAGAGAAAGATTACACTACTCTCTACCCACGTCACGTACCACTCTGCTGTAAGTTAGGATGTAGCCATCTTGTAAGCCAGTCAAGTTAAGGTAGATAGTCCGGAGGTAAAGTAGGTGTCTCTCCAACTCTCTGCCTACCAGGTCGAATCTAATCTAATCTATCAGGCAAGTAATCAATAAATCAATCAATAAATGGATAGGTATCTCCTTATCTTGCCTTCAGACACCTCACTTCATCCGAGATAACATTTTGCTAGTGCGGAGGATGAAAAAGGTAGGAAGATCAAAGACGTATTTCCTTATCATGTCGGAAAAGTGCAGCACTTGAAGATGTATTGAAGTTGTCGAAGTACGGTAGTAATGGTTGATGTACACAGCAACTGGTCTATTGATTGTTGTGATATAAGTAGCAATCCGTTCGTTATCTTGCGCCATGCTCCCAAGCCCCCTCGCTCGAAGCAGATGAGCCAAAAGCAAAACAAAATAGCCATATAGCAACCAGATCGCATTGCCGGGAATCGAACCCAACTCCACTATTTACCTACACCTTAGGTAGAACACATGCTCCAATAGAAGCACCCGCCAAGCGAGACCGCCGCGGAACCACCTGAACACCTTCCCGATATCTTCGTTTTGAGCCGGATTTTCCAACCCATACCATTCAATTATCAAACCGTACGCCGTAGCAAATGCAGAACTCCTAACTCTTAACTCCTTACCTAACAGACGTCCCGCAAACCCCGTCCGCAACCGCGTAGTCTGCGTAGCGTTAACTGACCCCTTAAATATACCACTCGCGCGCGTATCAAACCCGTGACATATCTTCGTGACGTAGACTTCTCATGCCGAACTCAGAACCGGAAGGGTATATATATAGGCATGAATGCTCCTTTCTTTCTTTCTTAATCTCGGAAGGTTCGAACCCTGGAGCTCTCAGCACCTTTAGTAGCAATTAATGCATTGTGCTTGTTGTAGAACGGAGGATGCCCATGCTGGGACTGAGCCCTGGGCAGAAGTCCTTTAAGTACAGTGCAAACCCACAGTGTTCTGCGCACTGTATTTAAAGGGGTACGCATAAGTAGATTCGGTGTGTTCACATCGTATCCACTTGAGGTTCAACATGGCAGCAGCAGTAGTTGCATAGCGATGATGGATCGGTTGAAGAAGCTGTCCTGTAGAACAGGACGGTTTTCTTTCAACACTTGCCATGTTGAAATTATCTCGCATCTTCTCGTGTAGCGTGCTCCATACCGTGGTGGATCGGATACCTGCTTGGCTCCATCTCGAGGATGAGCCAGGAAGACAGGGCGACACAACCCAACGACCATTTTGCGCACCTAGCAAGAGTTAGGACACGAGATGATGGCGTTGCATAATAAGCAACAGGGGCCAGCACTAATCCATCGTCGTGCTGACATCCGATAACCTTTTCAGCTCATCATCGTGGTGCTGTATTGAAGATGCTGCAGAAGTAATGGAGGGGTCCAAAGCTGCGGTACGTTGTCATCGTTCATGATGGGCGCGCCTCGGGGTCATGAGGCGTTTGTCTACGTAGACCATCTTCACCGCGCGCAGCGACCCACTCAGCGTTGCCGCTTTGTCGACCGGGTTGTTCAGCGGGTAGTTTTTGGTCATCGTTCGCAAAGAGACCCTGACCTCGTCGCGCTGAACTGGTACGAAGGGCATTAGTAGCGCCTGGTACCATTTGTGTGACGGCTTGTGTGATTGAGGCTACAACATAACCTCGGAGTTCGCGATCCTCTTTAGAATCCTCGCCCTCCAACCGAAATCGATCTTCCTTGCTCATGTTCGCGCGTCGGATGCGTTTAATTTCGTCCATTATATAAAGCATTACACTTTCGGGGCACCTGTTCCTCTCGCAGGCATGCTCGCTCTTCCGTACATAACGGCGGGTAACATCGGTTGCACCGTCTATGCTGAAAGCAATGCAATATGACATCGGCTTGCCCCATGCCTCGGCATAGAGCCGGGGTTTGTCCCAAGCCTCCTCGCATGCGTCAACGTGAATCCACCGCTGCTTATGCTCGGAATAGACTTCAGTCCACACGTAATCTTCGGCGTTCCACACCCAGCGTACTCGACCGCCGACGGCCCGGCAAAGCATGCTGAAGCAATTCGCCCACTCGCCGCATCGGCCCCGTCTTGTCTGTAGCAGCCGCCATACATCACTGTACCGGGGAAATCGTTCGTACACCCCGCACGCCTGGTTTGAACATTGATACACCTCAACCCTCATCGCACCACACGCATTTTCCTCGGGAGTGGGTGGGGTCATGCCCTTTCCAATGGTCGGTGAAAGGCAAGCGGGACACGGTGGATTGTTGACCCATGTAAAGAAGGAACGTTTGAACCATCTACATTTGCGCATCAGTTAGCATCTAGCACACGTCGCTGAATGTCATACCAACCTTAATAATGCCCTTATAACACAATCTTGGTAACCCCATTCGGGTTTTCGACCATCATCCATGCTCTCAGCTTCAGCCTGCAATACCTGGCTTTCCTCGTCGGCCTCGCTATAGATTCTGTCTAGAGGTATTACCTGCAATGCCTCGTCTAATAAACCAGGATTCTCGTACTTGGTCGGCGTCAGAGACAGGGAGAGGAGGAGGTTACGAAACTTGAGCGAGCGTTGGTCTTTGGGTTCCGAAGGCATCAATGGTAGGTGACGGAGAGAGGAATATGATGGTGGCGTTGCCGTGCTTTCCTTGCCGCGCGTCATAGAACTCGACGACCCTTCCGAGTCTGCGGGCGTCCCATCGTCATCAAGACTGAGATCCGATAAATGGCGCCCCAGTGCAGACGGCCGAGTGCGTGACCGTGAAGAGATAAGTTGTCCAAGTTCTTGTCGCCGTTTAGCACTCATCATTTGTGCGAATTGGTCGGTCATTTTTCGGGCCCATTCTTCTCCGGCATCCCCATCCATACCTCCCCCAGACACAGGGCCAGACATCGCGGTTACTTTAACGAAACCGAATGAACGAGAGGACAGTCGAAGGCAGGTTGAGGCGCGACTGTGCCCACGCGATTGATAATCAGTTGTTATAGGAAGGTGCCAATCTCCCCTATAATTCAAAAGCTCTCGGGTGACGGGACGACATTCGTCTTCGCTCGTGATGGTTTGCTCCTCCTTTTTGCTAGTGTATGTGCTTGCTCGTCCTCTTTGATGGTTGGTGATTTGCTCGCTTGTTTGGTATATTGGTACTTGTCCTTGCCTGTCAGTAACATGATATACATTTTATTCTAGTGTTATTTTTCATGAAAACAGACTCGCTGCAGGATGTAATTCCTATTACTGGCTGGAAAATTGAGGTATTGACATACCAGGCAACGCTTTGACGGGTAGTCAAGTGAACAACAGTATAAAGGAATGTATAGGGGTCAGCCGCTATGTAAGTATGTTTATGAATTCGACTCTCATGAAATCAAACCCTATGTAAAACTGGCATCAAATACAGGTTAGGGGTGTCGTGATCCTAGGTGGTGGTGGTAGCCGCGATAGAGGACAATAAGGTTTAGGAAGAAGTCAAAGTTGGCAGGCTTCTGCAACGGGGGGTAGGTGCACTAGGTATAGCACTCGTACCACAAGCAGCAGCAAATGAACAGGGAGGCGGGGGCCACATATGCTAGCCTATGTGTGAGTGTGCGTAAGTAGGTGAATTGGGAACCAGTCGCGACAAGGGGGGTGTAAGTACCCAAGTCGGCATCTGCTTCCAATTATGCTCACATGCTGTTGCAGAGGAGATGGGGAGGTACTTGCTTCCCCCACCCTTTTTGCTGATTGTGACGCGCGTCTTCTAGGCCGTTTGGACCAATCATGACGCTTATGACCCACTTCTGTTCCAGACAGTCACTATGACTTTCTGTATCATGATTACGAATGTTCTTGAAGGAAAACGTCGTTTGACATATTCCTGAAAGACAATAACCTACATAGGTAGGCAGTAATATTTCATGTTATTTCCAGAATTTCTCAGTCATTGTAGATATATACATCCACCCATACCAAAATTGGATCACGCAAGGGCCAGTACGTAACCTTCATGACGTATTGATGCGTACCTTACCTACATAGGATAGATACCTACCTAGCATTATAGAATAGGTACCTAGTACAGGTACGTACGTAGTTAGAAGCGTCGACCGCGCCACCGAGCTCGCCCTCGCCGGTCAGGTTAGCACCTCGTGGTGTGGGGCACCTAGTAGGTATGTAGGTACCTATGCTATACGTACCTAAGGCAGAGAGCCAAGTAGATCTTTATAGCCAATTTTAGGTTTGCAGCCCGTTACAGCGTCCTGTAGGTGTTGCTTTACTACAGATTTGTTAAGGATAAAAATTGCCTACTATGTAAGGTTTGCTTTAGTCCAATTTTCCATGTAAATTAGCGATATTATGCATAGGTGCATCTTGCAGGGCTATAAATATCCCGATTAAGCTTGAAGTGAATACCTAGTGGTTACCGGTTACCCAGGTAGGTGCTTATGTAAACGGTGAACTACCGGACTTGAGAAGTTTGGCCGAGATGCCATATCACTTGTCCAGTTGACTCTTGTACTGCTGTGCTATACTGAATCCATGAGGTATCTACCTGGTCGGGAAGACACTCTCACGGCTAAGAATGGTGAATTGGAAGCGGCCTCAGTGGCTGAGCTATGTCCCCTTCCAGTGGGTTAGGAGCACAGCCTCCGTCAGTTGTTACAGCCAAGACATAGAACCTGATTCAGCCACAATTCGGGCAGACAGGTTTGATGCGGTGTAAATCGCTTGGACAGGACTATAACAGTCCAACCCCTCAGATTCAGATGTTGGTCCATGATGGCTCTTGTTGGGTCTAGTTACCAAGTATGCAGGAAGTACTTAGATCCAAATTTCCATCATGTTTACACGAGCAGAGCCACGGGACACTTCACTCAAACTTACTATCGTACTGAGAGAGACGCCTCTAGACATCTGCCTCATGCAGGTGGTACCTATTCCCTATGCCCATCGTCCAACATGTGAATCAACCATACGTACATAAAGATATTTTTGGTCCGTGAATTCGCAATACCTATTGGATAGGCCGGAGCATCTCATCGCTGGGTATACGTAGGCTCGACATTAACTAGGCACGCCGTATTGTAGCTGAGTACCACCTTACCCAGGGAGGGTATGTACTCAATCGTGCCGACCAGTTATATAGTGTGGCGTTCGCTTGTGGCTAAAAGATCTGGTCGGGATAGTGCCAGGTGGGTTCTAATTGGTAAGGTATTTTGTAGGCTCCAGGCCTCGGTGCCTAGTAAAAGTGTCCCACTCTGACGCGTAATGAGGGATCTACTTTCTTCAAACGACCAGCATGCTGTACTGTACCTACATAAAAGCGCCTTTTACCTCACCCGTCCACCCGAAGGCATCCTTTTACACCACCTAGATAGCGGTAAAAGTGTTCTTGCAATATCTCTTGAGTGGAGGGGGCCAAGTGGTAGGTAAGAACACTCCCGTCTTATCTCCAGTTTCAGACGGCCCCATGGGTGGGTGTGGCGTGATTGTGGCTTAAGCATGGTGTTAATGCATTTAATCGTCAAACTGGAGGTAGAAGACCCATGAGAGACTAATTACACACACTTAAGCAGTTAACTTATATACTAGACACACTGGTCTGAGTCTGAGATAAGGACACTCTAGTAGAAAGTACGCGTCTGATAAGTACTTAGGCACCGATGGGGTGAGTATACCTAATAATCCATTTTAAGTAACCTAGGTTGTAACGGAATCAATGCCTTACGGGACGTAATTTACCTCAGTGTCGGCACAACAGCTGACCAACACGTACGAGTAGCTAGATATATGCATATATGTAGAACCAACACTTTCTCTTTAAGGATGAATTGGGTTTGAATGCTTGGAACGCGTTGTCCTGGTGATTTGCGTGAGCCACATTTGGAACCCCAAGTCGTCAACCGGGTTCTGAACCAGGCATTCCATCAGTGCCATTGGGGCTCTTATGATCTCTGGACTATTGGGAGCTGGTGACAGTGTATAATAGGTAGTGATAGATACTATGTGATTACAAAGCACATGAGGGATTGATTCTTATGAGTTGTTTTTCGCCCTGTTTTGTTTCCGGGTCTACGTAATCATACTTCCGGTGAGGTTGATTAGACAGCCTCACTCGTATCTGGGACCGGCTGGGCGGACTTTTCCTCAAAGACGCCTATATGACTTCTATACTTGTCTCCTTTGTACTCAACGTTAGTGATGGCCAAGCTCAAGCGAGTTGAGCTGCAGAAATTGATGGCTGTCACGTAGTAGTACCAGTGTAAGTAGTACCTACTTACAGGCGGTCTGCCAATCACCACGTACGACCCCTATTCATGTGTATGTAGAGAGCACCCCAGCCATGCCTGACATGCTCCTCATGCTCATGCTCATGCTCATAACCTACATGCAACAGGGCTGTCACCTAGCTCGCTTCGTAAGTCTCTTGGTGCCAACGGCAAAAAACAAAGGTACGCTAGGCAAGTGATCAGAGACCTTAGGTTCCCAACTCCACGCGGCCTTTCTAGCAGTCTCGTTCTGGTATAACTAATCATTATTCTGTCTATTCCTTGCGTCTCACTCAACTGATCATATACTCCTACGCCGGGTGAAACTTGGGAGGGCTGCATAGCAGGTTTTGTTGCATCAGTTGCCTCTTAGATTTGCATTGCACATGATTTTGAAGTAAGCATGGTGACGAGTCGTAGCCATGGAGTGAAGCATGAGGGATGACGATGCAAGCAATCTGTTATTGCTATTTGTACGAAGATGAGGTTCTACCGTGGGACTAGCCACCAAGGGGTGTTTGCATCTCGGCTTTTCCTATGTAGTTAGCTCTTCAGAGTTTCTGTCATTAGTCTCATACGTATATACTATATACGAGGTCGAGTCGTCCAGCTTGACTACGTTCTGTTGTGGGTTAGTGTTGCAGCTCTGATCTGTGACGTTTCAGAACATGCCTTCGTATCTGATCGCGATATACACGTTGATTCCCCCCTTTTAGCGCGTGGCCAACGAGGTCTCTCTGGATGACTGGCACGTTCATGTATGATCAACCTCCGGCCGCGTACCATATAGCGCATCCATCTTAAGAGACAAGGTTCTACTATTTCTCGGTGGCATAATGCTGTGATGTAGTAATAGTCAACGTGCATCTGAATGACTCTATGCTTATCATAGACGATTGACTATGGGTGTTATAAGTCTTCTAAAGTACTTATAGAACGATATAACAAGTCGGATGTACAATCTACCTAGACAGTGGAGACGAGTGTGCTGGGAGTTTTTTATGGCTTGTCGCCAGCGCCTCTATTTACTTTCTAGGTTTTTCTCGCATAGATAGCTTTACTTTGGTTCCCAGGTGTGCTTCGTATGAGACCAAATCATGTTGCTATCCCCTTATTGACGTGTCTGAGTGTGCCCCTCGATGGATACGCTATATACCACGCGGGACGAGGCCATTCATATATGGACGCACCAATCATCTAAAGTGACCTGGAAGACCTAGGCACGTCAGTTTGGAGGGGGGGCAATCGTCAATCTAACGAATGCGACAGCATGGGTGATGAGAAAAAGTGAAGCTATCTAATTACTTCCTGGATAGGGATTCTTATACGGTATTTATGTAGACAGTTGGCCTCTTGGTACCACGGAGCTGTCGGGGGCAAATGTCCTTGGTTTATGTGGACACGTTGCCGTAGATCTAGGCAGCCTGGTGATCCTATCATTAACCTTCACATAGGCATGTACATGTGTTATACGCACTTATGTACGTAGTCTTAGATAGTGTGCGGAGAACCGGGCGAGTGCAGTTGTTCTGGTTAGGGGTCAGGGGTCACTAGCCGCCAGAAACTTGTATATTATTGGAATTTTCTGGATGGCGCCACTTGTGCTTCTCGCCTCGCCATACTTTGCATGGCACTGTCGATGTTCTTGATCAGCCAGGCCTTATTGCGACAGATCAGAGCTGCAACGCTAACCCACGACATTACCAAACGTAGAACGTAGTTAAGTCGGGCGACTTGGCCTCGTATGCAGTTTATATACATGGGACTGTAGCACTCATAGGAGATGGGCACTACGTACTTAGGCGGCCTTTCGCCGTGTTATATATGGCATATCCTTACTTCTAGAATGTCAAGTGTAGCAGTAAAACTTGTTTCGCGTATTGATGATTTAAGTCCAAGAAGAATAGCCTCGCAGGCCGCTTGGTAAGGAGCATACCTTCATACAGATGGAAGTGTCATAGTGCTATATATTAAAACCGCATACGAGGTCGAGTCGCCCGTCTTGACTCCGTTCCCCTTCTGTACAGTAGTGTTGTGAGTTAGCCCTGCAGTTCTTATTCGTCATAAGAAGAGTTGGTGCACTCTATATAGTCGCTTTTTCCAACGCTCCTCAACATGCTAGGTTTTGTTCGGGGAAGTAATACCCGCAACGACTCTGTTAGTTAGAAAGTTAGCTTAGACTCCCAAAAATCGTACGCCATAGCGTATTGCTAGGTTGTTGAGAACGAGAAAGACAGGAGAGATGAGCTCGGAGGTTGTGAGTGTTCCGTTCCGGACAGACTCCAACCCGGCATCGACGCTCTTTACAGATTACTACACATATGCTAGCATGAATGAGTACAGAGCAACCAGATTCTAGGGTAGGCTTCGTTTCCTTACGCAATTGGGTCACGTCTTCAACGAGATCTCCTGTAGTAGGATCCGTATTATCAGGGATAGCCAGTGTAATATGAGGGAGTAAGAGCATAGCTCTACAGCCCTTTATAGGGCACATGTAATTGCGTACTATTCGAGTTTTATTGTTTGAATCCTGGAAGCAGCGTACTTCTCGACTAACCGTTAGCAACCTGCAGCTAAGCATCTGCAGATAAGAGCTTAAGTAAGCCCTCCTACGTCTCCTACATTAGGTGGTTACGTTTTCGGCACTTCCGCATCACCAAACAAAGTCGGGTAACCCAGCTGTTCAGGGTCACGTGAATCCTTTTAGCCATGTGCATTCCCTTCGTATTTGAGCGGCGATACGTCAGTTGAGATATTTTGAATCTTATTAAGGATAGCTCGCACCTATTGTAGCTGGATATATCTTGATATCCTTCTTATTGGACATAGCAGAATATCCGTATGTCTGACCAAGGATCCTTCTTAAAGATGGATTGCATTGGTAAGCCTGTACCTCTTTGGCGCTATAGGCGAGGTAATTCTGAAGTTGGTATACTTACTAACCGAGCACTTTGTCGACAAGCGGTGTCCAAAGGACAACGTCGCAAGTTTTAGATGTGATATAGATGTCACGGATCAGAACTGCAACGTTAACTCACAATACTACTGTGCAGTAGTAGGGAGGTAGTCGAGTCGGGCGACTTGACCACGTATGCAGGTACAGTTCATATGTATGGAATTGTGACAGTAGTATTGGTATGAACTTGCTATTGGCTCTTACGTTTACCTTCTGTAGTAAATAAAAATTTAGTATAGTGATCCGCGCAAACAGCCCTTGAATTACGCTTATTCAGTGCGCTGTACGGCCAGTCGCTTTCGCGACAAGTCCATTAGGGGGAATACGACGACTCTGAGAACCCAACAAATTCTCCGCCGTGAAAGAAACGCAGACATGGTCCTTAAATCACACAAGGTGGAATTCGGCCGCCCAGTCTTCAGCTAATCTGCGTGGGAGAGTAGCTGCCCTTCAACAGATATTTCAATCCTAAATGTAGTAATAATTTCAGCAGCCGCGTCATGCGTGTAACTACGTATGTATCTCGCGGAATAATCTAGCGATTGCGCGGTGATGAAAGTGAACTAGCGCAATCTCTGGTGGTGAGGTATAAAGTACATATAGATGTTGAAGAAGGGAGGAAAAATAAATTTCTGAAGTAACCTGGGGTGCCTCTTTTATACGGGAGCCGGCAGAATTAGGGTTGTGCACTCCTTAGACCCCGCTTATGCGTGATAGAACCTTGTTCGACACGTAGGTAAATAAACAAATATTACGCGAGCAAGAGCATCTGCGGGGGACCTAGATATTGTGGAATATATCGTGACAACTGCAGGCGGTGTTAGCTTCAACACCCGGGAAAAATGAAGGTATTCCTATGGTTCGTAGACCGACTTCGGTAAATATGGAGCACAGCCTGGCTGGGACTGCCCGTAAGGCCACCCCTATCTCAGTAAATATAAGAAACAGACCCAGTAAAAAGAGCCTTCTCCTTCCTTGTAGACAGTAACAGGTCATTACTGGAACCACCTGCAGCTAAGAGGGCGACGAATTCTCTACACAGGAACTCAGGTTCGAATAGCCATTGAGACACCCTCAATTTTTCATTTCCTCCCCATATTTCAGTTTAAATACGAACTTAAGAGGAGAATCTAACGGAGAAGTTTTTAAATGGCAGAGGATAGGTAGTGTATCGAGGAAATTGAGGTTGATAAAGTATGAAAAGGGGAGAAAAAAGTAAGAAGGGCCTTGCGGCTGTATCCCGGTTTTGTCTTGCCGGTATACTATCAGTTCTTATCATTTGACCAGAAAACCCATGACCATTGAGTCGACCCTGGGAACGTCCGTTAGAAAGCGCTCATTGTATTCAACCTTATAATATCACCTAGGTGGGGCCCTTTCGCAATGGCTGTACCCGCCTTGGAACCTATTTTGTCCATTGAATGAACACTATTAGCAGACGCTGTAGAACAAACCAACTGCTTGAGTCGGCCAGGTGCTAGCGCATCTGATCTCAAGCTTTAAGGAGCTGCCTGCTAACCTGGATTTTACGAGTTTTCCTCACCAACTCGTACCCTTGCCTACAGCCTCAGCGCTGCGCTTTTCATAGCATCTCGACTCCTGAGTACCGCTGAGCTAGGGGGGAACTTGTAAACAAGTAAGTATCTTCCAGCGTAGCTTCCTGGGGTATATGGAACAGTATTAACTCTTTTTATATAAAGATAAATATCGATGACAGTATATGGTGACACTACTGGCTACCACGGGGTGTCCTGTAAGGCCGTAAGAATGCCCCTGTGATATGGAGAGTCTCCTATCAGATTGGCCATATTCTAAAATACAGGGACTGCATGAAACTTGCGCTACTTGGGATTAGGACTGGCGCCTTCAACTTGGCTCATAGACGGTTGTTTACGGTTTAAAGATCAGTTTGTTTACCTGGGATACCTTGTTATTTGTATGCCTAATTATTGTCGTCACAGTGTTGGATCCCCTATCACAAGACCCTCCGCGTCTTCGTTTCGCTCCACCTAAAACTCCTCCAAGAGAATGGAAATGGAAGAAATTGCGTATTTGACCAGACTAAGAAAACTCCAACTGTAGCGCAATGATGTCTGCCTTTCGGGTCCCAAGAAATCGTTTGCTGCCTTATCACTGCCACCTGTTTCAACTGAGGGAGATTAAGGTTTTAAGGTCGCGTCTCTCGCTCCATGGCGTCCCTCTCCCACGAGTCTCTTCCGCTATAACCCTTCCCCTTACCACTGCCACCACCAGAGCTGGAACCGCCCTTTCCCGAGCCGCCGCCTCTTCCAGAGCCACCGCTTCTCCCACCACCGCTGCCTCCACTGTAACCGCCACCGCTGTAACCGCCACCACTGCTTCCACCCTTATGGCCTCCGCTGCCGCCTTTCTTGGAGCCGCCGCTATGGGAGTTTCCGTATAGGGAATACATTGTTGACAATGATTGTGAGGAGAAACGACAGGCGCTCAGGTCTTGTTCAGAAGTAAAGATCTGAGATATAATAAGGGGCTTTTCTGAGCGCGATGGCTGACCTTTGCAATTTGGCCTGGTTGATGGGGTATGTGTCAAAGAGGATTTTTCTGCTTGACTGCAAAGTTTGCTGCTGGCTTCTGGATAGTTGTTTCGTGTGTATATGTAAGTTTGTTCGTGGCCCTAGAATTTATGATGCTGTTGCTGCTGGATGGGAAGACGTTTTCGAAATCCATGAGCGAAAACCCCCTCCTTTATACCCCCCCCCAGTCAACACAAAATGACCGACCAAGGTGACTATCTATCTTGCCTTATATTATTATGATCATTATTACCAGACCATATGAAAATCCCTTGACTACAAAAACAAAGCACGAAGCACAACAGTCAATATCGCGATGTTTGATTATGGGTATAGAATTACATAATATTACTGCAGATGTAGTAGTATTGAGGCTTAGATAAAAACCTTACCCACTCTGTGTATACGTAACATTGCATGCGGCAGTAGTGGCCCATGGCATGTCTTAGGTGCCCCTATCACGACGTGACTTGGCCTATCAACACTGCATACATACCAGCGCCCTCACTTAGAAAACGGGATGAGCGCACTCAGTCCACCTTTTCCCACGCGATTTGTGCCAATGAAAAAGATCTTCAAAATGCAGAGCGACCTTCGTCACATGGGGCCGCTCACCTTATTCACCAAAAATATATTGTTTTGAATACCCTTTTTCGCTGACCGGTTTGGTTACGTTGCATATACATAGATTCAGACTCGGGGAAACACTCTCTACGGCGGCCTTACATTCAGAGCTCTGACTAGCTTAGCTGCTGGAACCGACTTATCGGATGATTTGCATGTGGGGGCCCTGTCAAGGAACCATTTTCAGGGGTTCTTATACAATGGGTCCGTCGAGAGTGGTGTTTTTGATAGATTTGCTTCTGCGTAAATCTCCTAGTCATTGCATATCGCGTTATGAGTCGCAAATACTATCAATACACATACACAAAACTATAACATCAAGGACCTGGGGCGTAGGATCCCGTCTTACAGTCAACGGTGACAACTGACTGTCCAGGCTAAGTATGGTATCAGCCCCCAAGAAAAGTTAAGGTACGTTTTGGTAATCAACCCCTCTTCCAACTCGTTCTACAACGCGGGTAGATAATAATGGAGACCATTTCATTTACATTGTGGCTTAGCTTACGCGATATCCTGAAAATCGGCCATTTTAAGGTAACCTGGGGGCGACAAGCAGGCGTTATGAGAAGGAAACCTTAATATAACTAGTGTTTATTTATTTACTAGCGTGGTAGGAAAACGGGGTCTCCGCAATATGTAGTCTCAAACCTGCCCTTTTATCTAAATTATGCCTTACTCGTTGTTGGTAACCTAGATGTCCAGAACCTCATTCCCTTCTTGCTAGGGTCAACATGGTGATGTTTCAGTCGAGCTATTATGCCATGCAGCCTTTTGATCGATCGCCATGTCAAATGTCCAAAAAACAAATTATTAAAATGTTATTATTAAAGTGTTACGTTCGCGTACTTGCTCACTCACTCGCCCACTTGGGGTCTCAGAATGTCTAGACTCATTCGCCCCCAAAAACAAAATAACAAATATTTACCGTGGTACTCCCGAACAATGATGGGGAGTTACACTCACCGCATGTCTAATTTGATCTGAACGGGGAATTGCTTCCCTGGTGTCAGGCTCAGCCACTGCTGTTGAAGATGACTGTAACCCTGACGATGTATGTCTAATTCCATGGCGCGGTGTGTTGTATTTCTCATCATCATCAAATCAACGCAGCAGCAGTTTAAGCAACCTATCTCATTGGGCCTTGAATAATGACCAGCTGAAAACTAGCGTAAAGGGATAAAGACGAGCTATTAATAATATTAAGAAGACTTATCGCGATTTTTAACTCTGTACAATTATGTAGCATTATGAAGGCAGACGACGTCATAAGACATGAAGCAGATTTCGCAAATAACTGTTGACTATGCGCAATATTTCCTGCACTCTGTTAAATAATAATGCTCATCTTCCATTGACGCAACTTTGCGGTGCTAGTAAGTGCTCCCCCTGACGACATGGTTGCGAGTACGTGCTCTGTCTTGATTACACTACTCATTCATTGCGAGTTGCATTGGTGCTGCTGGTAGTACGGTGATATAAAGAGTGCTTACAAAGACATCTTGATAAAACAAGAAAAAAATAAAAATAAAATAAATTAATAGATAAATAGTGAAAAGAGTTCTAGTTGTTTCCAACTTGGCCCCTAAGTCGACATATACAGTTGACAGCTGGGACCAGCTGTGGAGAGCTGGCCAGCAACCCCCCTTTATATCCCAAGGTCACGGATGTTCAGCAACGCAAACCTTTTGGCCAAGACCAACGACCGTGTAAGTACAACTAGAAGATGATAAAATGACCAGTATTAGGTATTAGATCTTAAGTTCGACTATCCTTTTGTCATGTAGAATATATATTATTAATTCCTAATGGGATTAACGACGTCGTTTCTTTCCGTGACACATCTGCACGCCGATTTTAAGGTGGAAGGTAATCGATTGTCTTCTCGGGTATGCTTCGGACCCAGATAAGCACCCATTTTCGCCTTCCTGGCGACTACAGCACCGAGTTCCACCGACCGCTTGACTACGGCGACGTGAAATTCTGCGCGCGTTCGCACAATTTTATCCATGATCTGCTCCCGAGCGTAGAACGAACACCTGCGAGATGGCAGTTATCTCTAACCGTAATGCGCACCCCGTTAAGCGGCCGTTCAGGAGTTCAGGGATAATAGAGATGCGATGGGACCATGACGGCCAGGTACAGCCCCGAAGTGCTAGTCAGACCAAGGGGCTCAAAGCTGCATCATCTTAGACTCCTTAACATGATATGGAGACTATGGGCAGATAGGGTAGCTTACGTGTGAGAGTCACCTTCAGACTAAATTAAGGGGAGGTGAATGCCTCATTTTCATTAGGGTATAGCCTCCAAGCTTGATGAAGACTCCTTCCTTAGATAAAATAGGGGCCATCAGTCAATGAGACCAAGCATCCATCAAGAAACAGAAGTGTACTTGAGACTCAGTTCATGTACTAGATAATGGAGTCTGGCAACATCGATATTGGGCTTTTGTCTGTATTAGTCACTAGTAGTAATTAGAATGCTATTCTTGGAGAACATACGCTAATACACGTCGTCTTCATTGTAGCGATTGAACCCAAATTGAAGAAAGTCAACGATAATATCTTTCTCTTGGACATGAAGAACGACTGCTGGAACGATACCCTCGCCAGTATCACACTCATCTAGGAAAGTGTACCCCGTGGACGAGTTAGTGTTCTGTAAATATTGTATAATGTCGTGAAACATACCTCAACTGCCCCCCTTACGTAGTAAGACATGTCTCCAAGCTCGACGATCGTGTTTATATGCGTCTTAGTATTAGCCATGATTAGATATTCGCTTGCTTGCACGTGTCAGGTTGGATTGACGCCCTTGGCACAACAGTCAAAGCAGAAAAGGTTGTCTAGAAGTTCGGGAGTCAGTTGTTAATCAGCTGTGTCCTCAATATAAAAGATCCTTTAAAGCGACTTAGAATAGAGAAGTAGCATACTAAGCAATTTTGAAGCAGAGGGAAATTGGATACGGTTGCCATATAGATAATAGATACCTTTTAAGGTGATTCCAAAAGCACGCGCTGGTCCGGCTGCGTTGCACGTGATGGCCATCGGCAAAACCTTATATACGCCCACAGGATGGCTTGTAGCTTGACGTGCTGGTAGTTTTTAACCACACCATGTTGTCGGCGGCCGATACGCTTTGAGCCCTTTGATCAATCACGGGTAGGTATCCTATATGCAGACAGCAAGGGGTATCTAGGGGCCAAGGAGCTTCCTGTTCCACTTATATGAGGCCCCTTAATATCTGATGCAGCAGAGCCGCAAGGGGAACTTACCATGTAGGCATACACCTAAACCTTAACACATGTAATACGTATGATGTGGCAGGTTGATATTGCTTCACAAATATCGTCTTGATGCTCTGCTATGCAAATGCCTTTGATATCAAAGACAGACTTATTATCGGAAGGCCCTGGAACTAATTGTCGACTCTTCGGAACTGGCAATTCTGTTGGGCCTATATCTACAGAGAGTTTGTGGATGGTGTTACGACACCAAGGTATGTAGATCTGGGTGGTAAGAAGACAAGACAGTCCCGTGACATGAACACAGGAGTCGATGGCATCGGCTTCATGAACTTGAAGATGAAATGATGAACCAGTAGATATTCCGTGTAGAGTAGGTAGTAGTTAATATAGGGCTTTATAAGAAAAGGAGAGTTTACTATTTATGCTTCGTGGAAAAGTTATTAAGAGAGTGTAGGGTTGCGAAGGCCCCCAGGCCATGCCGTCGGCTAAGGGTTCGCCCACACTCCATGAATAATGTATAGTCACCGAACCATATTCAAGGGTGTTATTCTATCAGGACAATTTTAATATGTAAGGAACCTTGCAGTAAAGCAGTTCAAATGGCCTAAAGAGTAATTGCACTATGCTTTCCAACCGATATGCATGTACTTAATGTTGGACAGGGGGAGCAGAAGCTTTACCCCGGGAATTGTCGCTGTAGTCTGCAACCTAAATTCGCAGCGGAGTTGTTCAATCAGGGGCCTTGCATTATTAAAAATACTCAGATTATTAGATTTTAGAAGCTTAACTTGCAGTTGTTATCCACAAGATAAAAGAAGTAATACTTCTGGGCCTTCCCATCTATGGAAATCTACCTGGTCGGACTGCCCCTAGGTATAAGCGAGTAAGAATCGGAATGCATAGCTGAGTTAAGGGGCAGAATCCTGTTGGTTTGTTACAGCAGGCGACTGAGCCATGTTCGCAAGAATATACGTAACACGATGTCTACCTATGTTCGGCGGCTCATCGTTACTCCGGTGTCTTTTCGGTTGACCACAAAGCTACCGGGTAGAGTTTTGGACTAAGAGAACCTATAGATAGGTAGATCATAATGCTGGAGCAGCGAGCCACGTAGCTGGCGGTACTGACGGCACATTTGCGAGCAGCGTCCGTATGCTGCTGTGGTATAGCCGTGTTTCTCTAGAGCCCCTATCCTGAGATATTGTCACCTTACTCTAGCTATATCGTAGGTATGCACTTTTCGGCAGATGCTTCCCACGCATCGGTCCGATAGGTTAGGCCCGTTCTGTTGAATTTAGAAGTCACGGAAATGCTATGTATTTGCTGATTGAAAGGTTACGGATATGTTTTTAGCGAGCGTAAATTACAGCTGAATTGATACGTAGCGGCATTCTGGTTACATCCGTATATATGACGAAGCTCATGGGCGGTACTACCGTGGACGAAGCCATGAGAGTCTAGGCAACGGAAGTGTGTTGCTATTAATACCGCGGTGACGAAAGCACGCTTAGGGATGCGGCTCAATCTCGGTTCCTACCCGAGAGCCTTTGAGCAGCTGTTGCTGGCAAAGGGAACATGAGGGCTCAAAATAGATACTGACTCGTTTGCTAGGATATTCCGGGTCCCTATATCCCGCACAAAATAGAATGAGGATACTTTTAAGCGAGTTAGAAAAGGGTTGAGTAGACTCTTGTATTGGATTGGGCATCTAAAGGGTACCCTCAAGCCAGCCTCATGGAAATCCGGCAGCACGCTTCAAAAGATATGGTGTCAAAAAAACCAACCGATATAGATAAAAAAATCCGCATAGGTATTCTTCTGCGCAGGCAGCGCTGTGCATTCAGTCTCTCACGCAGTCAGGCACAGGTTTTCAGTACACATTGTCAATGTCACCAATGTACAACTTACGGGGTACAAGGGTCAGAAACGCGAATGGAAGTGAATAGTGGAGCCTCAGCCACAACCTCATCATTGGCCTGTGCGGCAGCTGTTGTCGCGCTATTAGTCATCCTGACATAGTGCCTGGTGTCTTACTCTGGTTGATTGCTATTGCCAAAAGATGCAATGAAACATACCCAAGACTGGTGGCAAGCCGATCTAGGTGACGATCCCACATTAATACGATCCTACTCTTCTATATTCGCATTTTCAACATAGTCTTTCCATCCTACTGCTAAAGCGTTTTTTTTTCTGCCACGATGGATCCAGGGCGTCTTGCTATGATCTCGGGCCGTAAGTCTCCCCCCCGCCGTGATCTTACGTCTCCAAGACGGGATGCCAGTACCAGGATCACGAAGTCTCAGCGGCCGACACAGAACAAACCCTCAAATGCTGCTATACAGGCATATATGAGTCAGGACGAGCAGTCGCAACGATTTGTGGCAGATGAAGACAAGTTTGTACTCAAGCAGTCCAAAAAAAAGGCCGATATCCGTGTTCGCGAGGGAAGAGCAAAGCCCATCGACCTCTTGGCATTTAATTTACGATACGTGGACAATGACCGCGATGTCTTCGACGACAATGATGACGACATAAACATTAGCGCCCCTGCCCCTGCCGCTGTTATCGAAACCTTGACCGAGTCCGAAGCCCGCGAGTTGGATGCCGAGATCACGTCGTATTACACGTTAGAGACAAACACAAGAAACAGAGAATATTGGATGGCTTTGCGGACGCTTCTTGCAGACCGCAGGCAGGAACTGAAGCCAATGGGCCCCGAGGCGCGGGCCGTGAGCTCCGTTACCTCTGACGTCGATAAAATCTTGGGGCCTAAAAATCTAGAGCAGCTCGAGAAGCTTGATGGCCAAATACAGGCCAAGCTTCGCTCTGATGAAGTTATGGATACTGATTACTGGGAGCAACTTCTGAGACGGTTGCAGGTATACAAAGCCAAGGCAAAGCTTAAGAAGATTTACGACGAGATTCAAGAGATTCGTATAGCGCAGTTGAAAGAGATCGACCCAGATAAAGCTGCTGCCCTCATCAACGGCAACCCTGTTGGACGTGACGTTGTGAAGCATCGGTCTGCGGTTCCAGCTGTCACCTCACGGTCGAAACCACCGGCTCCTTCGTCATCCGATGCCAATAACCCACCCCCGGGCACGGCACGGTTCGCATCTAGTACAAATGAGGACTTCTCCCAGGCTACCAAGGCTTTGTATGAACGGGAGGTTGCCCGGGGTGTCGATGATAACGAAGAAATATTCACGGCCGAAGAATCGGTTGCGAACACGACACAGCCGCAATGGGCTGATAAGTACCGGCCGCGAAAGCCACGTTATTTTAACCGCGTGCAGATGGGTTATGAATGGAATAAGTATAATCAGACTCACTACGACCATGACAATCCGCCCCCCAAAGTAGTCCAGGGATACAAGTTCAACATATTCTACCCCGATCTCATCGATAAGACCAAAGCGCCTACTTTCAAGATCATCCGGGAGCACGGAAGAAGAAAGGGAGAATCCCTTGCCCCTGCAGGCGAAGAAGACACTTGTCTCATTCGCTTTATTGCCGGCCCCCCGTATGAAGATATTGCCTTCCGCATTGTCGACCGTGAATGGGACTATAGTGCTAAAAAGGATCGTGGATTCAAGAGTAGTTTTGACAAGGTAAGTTTCTGAACTTGGTTTCTAAATCGTCCCTCCCCGTAGGCCGAATGAAACTCCCTATCGCGGGCTTCGAGGCGAAACAAGATGTCTTGCTCTGCAATTGATTCGAGTGCTGTCACGCCAGCAGCCTCTGGCCACACCTGCTGTGCAACCAGACACCACATAGTTTCAGGCTCCGGCCCTCTTATCTTAGACACCCTTCAGGGTTTGCGTCTGTCACACATTGAGAGGAAGCCCGACTGACAGTTATTCGCAGGGTATCCTTCAACTTCATTTCCAGTTCAAGAAGGTATGCATTCCGTGTTGAGCTTTTCCGGTGCTAATCGTGATGCTAACACGCTATCTTCAGATTTACTACCGAAAGTAGACGGAGGGTTTACAATAAAGGGGCTCTGAGGGCGAGTTACCAGGATGTCGGCAAGACAAACAACTTAAGGCGGACGACCTGTGTACAGTACCAGGGTGGTATTTGCACATGGCCACGGCGACACACAACGGTTGCATAACACGGCGGTAGAAACGGCCTGATAGCTGCGGAATTTAATTGATCGGTCTCTAAGTGATACCTAGTATTCATTCGCCTGTCTAGTGGCACGAAGCCTGGAAGAACTACTGCCCCAATCTGTGGCCTGAGTGCGCCCTAGTAGGCGGATGATGGTCCACATTCTACAGGTAGACCAGGTAAAAGAAAAGATTCGCCCATTCTTCAACACGTTTATTCGTACAACGTACATATTATCAAGGTCACCAGAAGAGAGAGTCGTATAACGATCGGTGTGAGAACAGAGACTATTTTAGACCCTGCACGCGCTCGTCCCAACCCGTCGTCCCCCTTGCTAAAGCCTACAAAATCATCTGGTGAAAAGACAGCTGTGGACTCTAGGCACCCTTGCCTGTTCCACTTTCATCTCCATCTTCCCAAGTTTAACGGGTCTCAATGTCGGTCTCCTGGCTTCCTGTGTGGCTATCCGAATCGCGAGATCTTCTAGAAGGGACAAGAATGATTTGCAGACAACGGTGTCGGTCAGAACCCGCCCCCCCGGCCAGGATCCGGGCCCAAATTAGATGTAAGGCTGGGGGTAAGAAGGGGGGTTTTTCGCCAGGGCGGTCGCCGCTGTGTGACCTTGAATAAGGTGAGCTTTGGCGAGTTAGATGGAGCCGCCCAGAAAGCCAAATCCACTTGGGGATGCGGACAGCCGTTAGGGAACAGACCAGGCTTCAGGTCAGCCCCCCCTTATGTTGCCGCATGATTTGATGATTAAAAGCGGAAACAGACGGGGCAGGAGAAGAGATAATATCAGTAGCTAGACCAGAAGGTCACATCCAACAAGACAATGGCCTTGTCGTGGGTCCTTTGAGTCACTTCTCGGTTTTTTGTTGTTTTCTGTTCTGAAATACTTGAATACAGTTCCTAGCCTCTTCTCCGTCAAACGTTTGCTGTACATGACACGGTCCTTGAAGGTAATTTTGGTATCGCGACAGGACAACACCCCAAGTGCCTCGTTTCTTTTCCCACTTCCGCTTCACCATTACTCCATCAGAAAGCTAGTAAAAAGAAACAAAATCATTAGCTCCGAAGAGCGGTGTACGTAACGCCCGCCTTTGGCCGTGCACAAAAACCCATTGTCGTTTGCACAAGACCACACCGCAGACCTAAAATTGTAGTGGCCGTTGTGGGTGTACGGATAAGTATCAGCCTACGTACCTGGGTAGCACTTAATCACATACCGGTATGCGTGATGTACCTACATTTGTCTAGTCCTATAAGGACTGGTAGGCGCAACATGGTGTATCCACATGCGCATGATGCAACCTGGGCGTGCTATCTGCATGAGATACCTAGTACCTATACCTCCCTACACTTAGGCAGTAGTAGGCAGGAAACGCTCCCAGTACCTGTGGACGCATTGATAGGTTACCTACAAAGTACGTACATATGCGCTACCAGAGTGCCCAAGTCCAAATATTACTCTACTATAGGGATATGATCAAACAAGGATAGTACCAGAGAGAGAAAGAATCGGAGCTGAAGCAATAGGCACCTGGGTACTTACATGAAGAGTAATGAATGAAATATGAATACCTAGGTAGGCATGCATGCATGCACGCCTACTGCTACCAGTACTTCCCAGGCGTAGAGAGGGCCGTACTGCAATCCATACCTGTGTACTCTGTGGTGTGTGTTGGTTAGGTAGGTAGTTATCGGTACGTGCTTGGCCACCAGTTGTGAAAAGCCTACACCATACTATACTTATTTAAGTCTGGGCACATGGAACAATTACATAGTTAATTACCTATTTAGGTAGCTATCTTGACTGGCATAAGACAAATTATCAACTACCCATGTGTTTTATTACCTAAGAATTTAAGGTGACGGGCTGAAAAGGCTACAAGTAAGTCTAATATTAGAGTTAACACCGACTGTGAAAACGGAACGGTAGCCCTACATACATGTCACAGTATTCATGTACCTAGCAGCGTCAAGACTGCATTGCTTTTCCATTTCTGATTCAATGTGTACCTACGAGTAGAGGGGCCATGTACTTTGGGGATACTGCGCGCATTGTCTGTCACACCTTGCACTCCTTTGAAGTGGCTGACGAACAAGGTATGGGGGGACGACAAGGGACTCTTGTATACAACAGGACGGTGGGAAGGTATGACAAAATGTTGGATACCCCCGAACAATATGCGTGGTCCTCAGATTCTATGAACTTTCCATGTATGATTTTCCAATGCTGCTAAGGGAGGGAAATCCAAGTATATGATCAGGTTATTGTGTACCTGGCATAAGTACGTCAAGTCGCTGCGCTGCACACATTTGGTAGACCGGAGCACGACGCATGTCTGCGCATACCCCTCTAGCCGTTTTCCTTCAGATCTCTAATTCCACACCTCTGGGACTGTACCTTTGCATGCATCTCCTTTTGGCTGTCAAAAATGCTGAATGCATGATAGCAGACCCTTATCTGTCTACTGAGAGCAGGTACCAGTTCAAGTACCTTAGGCAAATGGAACTCAGGGAGTACAGGATTATCTGAATATGCATTGTGGTTGGCTCCCGATGTACGTCCGACTAGGTAGGCTCTGTGCTCGTTCAGTTCTGCTCTGGCCTAGGTCCGGCCTGGGTCTGGATTTAGGTCAGTATGAGTGAGTGTAAGAGAGAACACGTTACCTAATCAGCACGGCCATCTGCACGGCCGCCTTCTATCTCTTGTCCCATGTTTAATGATGAACAAGTACCTAACCTAGGTAGGTAGGTATTTACAGGCTGTCCATCAGGCACAGTACCGTTTGTGCTAGGTGAATGTACATACGTCTTGTATAATCCAGGTACATGGTAAAGTACCTGAATGTGTTTTCAACCTCCAGCATTCTAGCCAGTAAGAGTTGGCGAAGCAAATAGAGTAGGGAACTATGACCGGGTCCCACACAAATCCCGGTGCCATCTAGTATCCCAGACCAGCGGGTAGGCATGTCCAATGGCTGCCCCCTACGCTGCAATGGGCAGTATGTCGTCTTGGAGCCCGCAGCTCTGCCTAGTGTGTAGCCTGTGTAGCCCTGTTAAACTTGGACCACCTGTGCTTGACCAGGAGCTATGTCCAAGTGCATTCTCTGATGTTTCATGTTACTTCACCAAATTCATCAACAATGACCACTTGGGATGTAGCAATCGAATTGGGACCACCTCTTCGAGCTCGTGTCTCTTCTGGTAGCCCTAGAGTGCCCTCTATAGTACCTACTGTCGTGCCTATTGCCATTGCTTCGTTTCCGATACTTGCCAGTTCAGCATCTGTATAGATCAGAAAGACAGAGCACGCAACTATTCACTATACGACCCTATACGACAGACTGAAGACTATCATCGGAACAAGAAACTGGAAGCAAATAACTAGAACGAGGCTTAAGAGGTACAAGAGGAAACGTATAATCGAAACATAAACCTACTTACTCCCCTCTAACCTTGCTCCACTTCCTTCTGCTCCGTAGTGGGCCACAATTGACCTGCCCTTCTCTACAAATTTCACTCTCTCCTCCATAGACATTTGCCCATTTACATATTCCATCCATCAGTTTCCTCGGAAAATCTGTCTTCCTTTCTTTCCCACACATCTCTTGCAGAGAGAAAATAGAAAATACTCTCACCTTAGGTATACATACACGTATACGGCTATACTCGCTCACGCCTATACTCGTCCCATACCCAAACATACATTCCTACAACTATACTCATCCACCTCTATACACATCTACGTCTCTACACGCACTCTCGCGCGCACGCAAGCACACACACACATATACACACAGAGTAAGTTGTTGCCATAGCACATATCAACGCACAAAACAACCTGGGGATAGCAACACGTTAGTCACTGCGCCCCATGATTCCAAGGCAATCATCCTATCTTCCCGCATCCCTCCCATGCTTGCCATGATTCGGATAGGATCAAACTTTCTCTACCTGTCCTATCTGAGTCACCCCCGTCTATGGTCACTGACATTTCTTATCTTTCCAGAGTGCAGATTCTCTATTAATAAAGGTGACCATCTATTGTTCTACTCCCGCATCTTCCGACAAGCACTTTGTTCTGTGCAGTCTCGGGATGCAACAGACGGCCGGTGACGGGCTGTCCGTCAACTATTCCCCTTATCCCAGAACTTCCGACCTTGGGGAATACTGTACACCGCAAACAGTTGGCAACTCCTTCAACTTTAATCTTGGAGGAGCACCCTCAACCGCGTCGCCGGGTTCCAAGGTAACCAAGCCGTCCGGGGGGTTAGTTCTCACACCAGCGTCGGAACAGCCTCGGTTGCCTTCCAGCTCCGAAGTCTCCCCAATCCAATTCCAGGAGGGTCTGTTCCCACAGCTCCAAAGTATACCCCCTGCGGCCCTCACAGCTTCTTCCAACCGCGTGCTTCCAACTCCTCCCCCGACCAACACATACGAGGTGGAAGGACTACACGGACTAGACCATTTGAACTCTTCCGTCTTGCCTGTGTCCACGTTTTCATCCGGCCTCGACTGCTTCACCAGCTCCCAGCAAAACAGTCTAGGTCGAGGACCGTGGCCGGCTTCCCATCCTCTGCAGTTGGAGTATACCCAGACCGCTTGGTCTATGCCTGAACAGCAACAAGGTCAAGACCTTACCCAGAACCTATCCCAGAACCTATCCCAGAACTTAGGCCAGGGCTTGAGCATGATGCCGTCTGCTTCTGCCGGTCACTACTCGCCGCCACTGGGAACATCGGCTTACGGTACCCCAAGCTTCAATTTACCTAATCAGATGGAACATACGCCCATAGCACACCGTGAAGAAGGGGTCATGATGCCTGATTTGGGTGCGCAAAGCTCCTCGCAGCCCATGCAACAGCATGTGTCCCCACAACACGACGGCGAGATAGCGGGATCATTCCAGTACGGCGGCGGAGAAGTCGAGGATGAAGCCATCCATGACCCGGCTGGGCAGGCAGAGCAGTCTGACAGAGACGATGGAGACAATGCCGGAGAGCACCAGCCCTACGCACAGCTTATATGGAGAGCTTTTAAGAGCCGCCCAGACCGTACCATGACTCTGCAGGAGATATACCAGTGGTTTCGTGACAACACGGACAAGGCAAAGGGTGAAGGCAAGGGCTGGCAAAACAGCATTCGCCACAACCTGAGTATGAACCAGGTAAATATCACTTTCCTTTCTGTTCCTGGCGAGTCCGGCATACCACATATGGCCCCAAGCTAACTGACTTTCACCCCAGGCATTCACCAAGGTTGATCGGCAAGTAAACCCAGAAGACGCTTCATCCAATTCTCAAGAAGCGAAAAAGTCTTCCGCCTGGGTACTCGAGGACTGGGCCATCGACGGTGTTCAAAGCACCACCCGTTACCGCAAAGGTAATCCGAGCCGGCGTGGTGGCGGCTCTGTAGCCCAACAGAGACGGCACGAGAACATCGTCGCGCGCGCGACGGCTGGGCGCAGGGGAATCACTACACCCAGCCGAATCAGGACAGCAGTATCACGACGAACTGCGCCGAGCCGGGCCCAGCATCCGGAACTATTCGGGGCGCAACCGACCCCCTTCACAAACGCCGATTACCATCGGCCGTTTGATTATCCGCAGCTCCAGGTATCGGGAGATATGTTTTCTCCTCTACCTGCGAGGAACATGGAGGATCTGGGGACACTATTTCCCCAGAGTATTCACTCCAATCTGCCCGTCGCTCCACTCCAGGCGGCTAGTAGTGGGCAAGAGTATACCTACGCTAGCCCACACGGCCAGGGCATCCCAGAATATATGCAACGTGGGTATCATCATGATGCTTACGGCCTGGGAGGCCCTGCTGGCGCGTACCCAGGACAGCAACAGTCAGCGCGCCATAGCCGAGAGATGCCGCTGATTGCGCCTGGGTATAGCGAGCCGTTCACCCAGGATGAAGATTACCCTGCGTACAGCGGCATGGAGCAGCAGTACCACCCGTAGAGGATACCTTGGATGGTTTCCTTGGTAATCCGGTCAGGGCTCGAACTGCCCTCCGATGGTAGCGACGGGGTTTCGGATTGGAGTTTGCGGGATTTGCTTTTTCACCACGGATACGCTGGGGAGGTTGGTTTGGTACCTCCTTAGGAATGAATACACAAGCGCGGCGTTACTGGTTCTCTGGGTTCTTGCAAGCGACTGGAACAACGATAACGATACCCAACTAGACTTGGTTTGGAGTCTGGAGTACGATTGTCTTTCAGGGAATCGGGTTTTTCATGATGCTTTCGACGTTTGTTCCCGGTTCACTTTCGTCTTGGTGTTCGGGTCTAAATTCACGGAAGGTGTTGTGGATGGGTTCGTACGTGTTCTGTTTTCCCGTCTACTAGCGAGACTCTTTTTTTCAACCATGCGGCATTACTGTTTGGTGTCATTTGCATCTGCTTGGTCGGTCGATTCAGCGTTCGCAGCATTTTGCTTTCTATTTGTCTTTTCTTTTTTCTTTTCTTTTCTTTTACTATGTATGCAAGACGCCACCCCTGGCATCAGTGTTTTTTTCCCCCTCACATCACACGTCGGTCGCGGTTGTTTGCTATTCCAATACCCCCAAGATAAAGATGAAAAAAGGAAACGTGAAAAATTAGGAATGGAATAGAAGGGTTCGGAATGAGTATATCCAGTTCCTTCCTTTCACGACTGGACGGTAAATGAGATACGGATATGACATCGCAAGGTGTCAAAGCAAGCTACATACATAATGAATGGGGGGCAAGGCATAGAATGAGGCGACATGCTGGACAGTCAGCAGTGCTACTCATTCTTCTGTTACTATAGTTACTGATATCTAATGCGTGAATGCCTTGCGCAGATATCAATGATAATCACTGGAAACATCAAGTTCTCTACATACCTGTTCTTTTCAGAATTTTAGTGACTTGCCACCCTGCATCCAATCTGTCTCCTCTCTCTCTCTCTCTTTTCTCTAGCTATCCCCATATAAGAAACGGGGACGAGCGGAAGACGGGAACTAGGACGAAAAGGCGAAAGCGAGATTCGATCACACGACTAATTCTTCACCGGCTAGCCTGCCAGCCAGCTCTAGGTCCAGAGTAAAACATAAGAGAATCCACTTAGATTAAGTTCTAGACTAGGCAGTACATAGGTAAGGCTGTATGTATGTACATACAGTACATATTACTGTATGTACGGAGGTACCGTCGAGCTGGTTATGATCGATCTTGATCTCATCTGACCCGATCCTGATCCATTCTTCACTCACTACTATACCATAGGTACATCTGTAGGCTGTATAGATATATATACGTGTACAGTCTACATAGTATGAGTGCTCGGTTATGTAGGCTATAATAGTACGAATGAGCACTCGGCACGGTTTTCCCCACGTAAGAAAATTTTATTTTATTTTTTTTATCTCGTCATTGTACGGGTATTATCGCGGAGGGGTAAGTAGTAGGGAACTAGGATCGCGCATACGTTTTATTGTGTGGGGAGGGAGGGGGAGGCGATCACTGGGGAAAGGAGGCGGAATAAGGGTCGTTCTCGTTGGGTGCCGTTCCGTCGGGTTTTTCTAGACAGGGCAGGGCAGGGCAGGGATCGGTTCAGGTGGGTAAGTAGTTGGTCTAGGCGTGTGGGTTCATTCGCGCCTGCGCTTGAGATTGCGATCGGATATCGGTTTAGTAGTGTTTGGTGAGTAATAGACAACTCTGGATCCCGAATCCGAATCTCTTGATTTCTGTCTATTACTGGAGTACTTCAACAAAAATTTCCGTAATGTGGAACTCTAACCCCCAACCCCCACCCCCCTTCTCCCCTCTAGTTAGGTTAGGGGTCAGAGAGTAAGGATAGGGATATGGACCGGGCCACTTTGCCCCTCGCCTCTACTGTACAGTAAGTACAGTTGTCGTTCTACGCATGTTTGTGTAACTAACGAACGAGCTAACCGTTTTTTCCCACTTTCGAAACTCCTCTTTCATTGAACAATATGATTGATTGAATGAATGGAATGAATAAATGAATGACAGGGTTTTCAAGTGGAGGCAGGAGTGAATCACGAACCCACCAGGGACGGGTATGGGTATGGGGCTCTCTCTCGCTCTCTCGGGATATGGTTCGATGTACCGCACGGTAAGGAAAAAGAACAGGGACTAGGGCTGTCTGTTTCTTCCTCATCGCATGATATGACAGCCTAGGACAGGGATGATGGTATGTTCATAGCTACTTCTATCTACATACCTAGATATGTGTCCTCCTCTGATGGATGTCACTAGGCTATCTGGGCTAGGTAATAGAACACGAAAAGTGCGCATACCAGGCGCATTGACAAGGTAGGCAGAAATTGGCTTCGAGGCAAAGGACACTAAGATAAAACAATCAAGAACATCCCCAGTGACGCAAGATACTTAGCCAACTAACCCCATCGCCCTTCGTACTCTTCTAGTACTTACCTACCCACCTATCTGGTTACGTATCTAGTCTAGCTGCTGATTGAGCGACATTGTCCAGGGTCTCAGAAGGGTGTACCGCCGACAGCGACGGAATAAGAGTTTATTCTAGCTCATAAACATCAACAACAAGGGGCTATGCTATGCCATGTAATGGGGGCATAGGCCCGTCTGTCTTGGTGAAGAATCCCTCTTAGGTGTCAAATATCGCGCGCCCGCTTTGGTTTTGTTTCTGTGCTCTAGCATTTAGGCACATACATCATTCCTCCCTTCCCTTCCCATTGAAACGAAACGAACTAGAACTGTGTGTTGCTTCGGCCCCATCCGGACGGGCGGGCTGATAGTGGATAGTACCGACGCAAGTATATGGGGCTAGAGAGCACTAAGGGCCGAATGAAATGAACATGTTGGTGGGCGCACAAAGCTGGGTGGACGAACCCAGAGAGACAGTGATACACACGGATGGTGACAAAGATGTGGCGGTGAGGTTGGGAAAGAGAAAATCAAGGTATTCTTATTGTCTGAGGCTTGTATTAGGTATCTCTTGGTTGCCTATCTGTCTGCCTTCTCTAATATTCCATAATACAACCTAGCCTGATAATAGAGGTATTAGATACTACCTCGGCTTATTTCTCGCCGTTTTCCCTTCCTCTAACTAGTTCTGAGAAGCCATAACGCCTTCATGACCTGCAAGTCCCATTAAATCCATCTTAGCCTCGTCGTACTAAGGTTAGGTTATTAGTACCTCTTGAGCTCACACACGCACACGTGTCTACCGAATGGCGTTTTCGATGTTTCACTTGGGCACAACGAAATAGGATATTAATAGAGTAGGGGGAAGAGGGAGGGCTAATTAGCTGGTATCTATTCTTTCACATACGGTCCAAGCAGGATAAGGGTTTGAGTGACGTTTGACAGATATTATACCGTTCTATTATCAACTGATGGACATCGAGACGTAGACCAAGACGGAGTCGCCAGGGAGCGACAGGGATAGCTGAAAAGAAAAGGGTAGAAATAAAAAAGCTGTATATTTTTTATAAGTTGAACCTCGTGGCTGTCACCTCCGGTACGTAGGTAAGGCGCCACAACTAGATTAGTAACGGCAGTTCGTTCGGTCGATCTGAAACGCGGCGCACAAAAGAGAAATTCCATTCCGTGCACGGGTGGCTTTTTTTTTAGCCGTCAATCCGGGGCGTGTCCCCCGGATACATACAAAGAGGAGCTTACTGAACTACTTATTTGACAAAATTTCTGTCATCACATTTATTATCTCCTCCTGTCAGCATCCTTGACAGTCTATTTCTTTGCGCAGTAATTCTATGCCTCACTATCAGCAGTGACGGTCAGAAACAGATAGATACAAAAAGCGGTAAGTGAGAGTGACTACCTAGGCAGGAGATAGCATCGATACTAGCTAGCTAGGTATGTTATGTATCGTAGCACGTTACACTAATTCTGTAGAAGAAGGGAGAACAGCTGTAGATCGTTAAATATAGAAGACAGTAATAATGACGATCAGTAAATTGTCAGCAGATACTCTCTCCCTCCGTTTCCTCCCTCTTTCAACCTCATACATGCATGTAGTATCTACATCGACGGTAAGGATAGTGTTACTCCCTCGTTCCTTTTTTAAGAACGTAGTGTTATAATATCTCAACCAGTTACTTCGTCTGTTTCTGCTCTACACTGTACACCGACAAGAAACAAGAAGTCGCAGGATGATTACGGTTACATCACGCCTCATACGATGGATAAGCCCCTATCCTATTATCTTGTAACCCCGTGACCAAGAACGAATGCGCCTACCCTTGCGCCTTGCATAGATGAAAGCTTGGCTTGGCTTGTACTGTCTGTTGTGGAAGAAGACATGAGCACGGCATGAACCAAGCCACACACCCGAGGACTGGTAGTACCTACCAAGTAGGATATGAATACCCGCAGTTACCGCTCATCTGTGTTGCTAAGTTTCATTACTTGGCAAGTCTCTGGGAGTTACTACTTGATATCGCTGCTGAAGCAGTTTAGTAGGAAAAAAACAACAAATATGATTATTTACAGATGTCGAGAAGTTAGTCAGACATATACTTAATAGGAGGGAATAAACATCAACGCTGTTCGGAACCCTAAGGTTGGTTGGGTAATTATCCAGGTGCATAGGTAATCGGAAGATGAACCGTCGCACCATCACTCAACGGAATCAACATGGTCGAGTCGCACAGATCAAATTCTACGACTTCTCGCGGGAAATAGTTAAGCCTACGCTTGTGTATTCGGCACTTACTCACCTTACTCCTTGTAGTGTCGGCCTCTGCCATCGCTGGTAAACTGGGTAGGTAGTTACGTGTTCACGGATAGGACCATCTTTAGATGTAGCTCAGATCTACATACATGCTAAAATAATGCAAATGTACCTTGGAGCCATTCGATGAAGACTCTCAGAAGAAGCTTAATAGTAACGCTTGCCTAAATGTATGGTAGCAAGTTCCGGTTTGTCTGATCGGCATGTCAAGGAGAAAGTTTGGTTATTTATAGACGAAACGATCTAAACCTAGTATACTTAATTTACATATATACTGTCTACACAAATGCGTATAATGAAGAAGGGTCAATGAATATCAGCGAAGTCAGTTCCAAAGCATTTTGTGCTACTTGCAAAGAAAGAAGTACAAATGTTTTGCGGAGTTTTTTTTTCTTTTTTCTATGTTATGCTATCCCATTTCTTAAACAAGATAAAAAGGGGTTTTGCGATAGCAAAATGAATAGAAAATAGCCCTCTAAGGACAGAAGAGTTAGCTTCTGTCTATAAAAAATTGTATATGTACGCATAGGGAAGAGAAAGTTTTTTTTGGTAGGCCGTGATAAGGGGTCCGGTAGGGGGTTGTGCAGCAATACAAAGTATGCCACGGAAAAAAAAAAAAGGACGTCGCTAATCCCGTGTAGGAATTAATGATATGTATTCTGCACGGTCAAGTATCTATCCAACACGAACACGTCAGACAGAAGTGCACAAAGAGACTCCTAAAGCTTGATGATGGTGTTGTTGCTATTATTTGGTTCAAATTGAGGATTACTAATCCAGGGTCCTCCTACCCAGTAATATACAAACCATCAAATAGACGACTGACAGGGCTGACCACAATACTATCCTAGCACTGCCAGATGCCAAGCAAGCAACCCGCTCTGCCTACTGTATACTTGAGATTATTGTTCTAGTTATGTTATTGTAAGTACTCAAATGAGTTCCGTTAACAGTGCTTCAACTCCCTGATAGGTTCTTAAAAGGTCCATTCACCCCTCGACGCGCTGCGCAAACCTGGCTAGATAATAGATGCTGACCCATAGGCAAATTCGCCCTTAATGTCCAAGCTCAAACAATACAGAGCGCAAGTGTAAGGCCAGTTCCAGACTCAGGAGAGCGGCAAAGCAAACAACGGTTGAATAATTATGTGGAGTCAAAAAGGGGCCACTATGGGTACTAGTAACAGTGAATGGAATCTGTGGATATGTGGATATATGGTCCCGTCCCTTGAAATGTGAGCCTATGTACTCACTTACCACGTTCCAGCAGCGCAACATAGCACCAAATATTTATTGGCAAAGTAGGTAGCTAGGTAAGTAGCATTCAGGAGCCGCTGTTTGTCGACCGACGGTTATGGAGCTAATCACGTTGGGACCACGGTAAGGGCCGTGAAGAGGTATGTCTATGGGTATAGTAGGTATTCCTGACTAAAGTACAGTATGTAAAGTGTTGTGGTCTAACCTTGATTGTATCTTTCTGCAGCAAGTAATAGCATGTAGCTTGAAACCAGGGTTCATCTATCACAGCTCCCTCCACTCCTTGAATGTGTTACCTCACTTCAATTCACTCCCTTCTACTCTAAAAAGGGATTCCCACGTTCATGGAACAGTCTGGGGAATAATACTACTCAGCCACGCCTTAGCCACCTAACTTATCATGTCAAGCCCCTCTTGCATAACCCCGGGATTTGGATGAACGAGCAAGCGAGCGAGCGTAGCTACCTAACCAAGAACATGAGCAGTTAGTGAGACAAAGACACAATGTGTCTAAGACTTTCTATTCTCCTTGCTCCTTTTTCCCCGGAGTTCAAATCGAGTGTCGTGCATAGGTAATAATGGCAACAGGCAGTATAATAAACACTCCCTTTCTTTGTGTTATATTAATGCCCCCCGCCCCCCGCCCCCCTCTCCTCTGTCCTCATCAACACACTTATTATGTGGAAGGGATATCCCTCACCCAGCCACTATTAGTAGGTTAGCTAGCGTGGAAAGTTCCTTGTGGAACAAAGTAACATAGTTCTCTTCTCTGCTGCGGCGTAATTATCGGGAGCGCAAGGCATAAATTTGTGAAAAGGGGACCCCTGTTTACTACTGTTGTGCTACAGTTCATACTTACTCCACCAAAAGGCTGGGGAATCACAACAAAAGATGCAAGTAATAGCAATAGGAATTAGTAGTGATGGTGATGAATAAGTAGCGGCGACGGCGTTATCCACCTATCTAAACGTTGCACGAAAAGATGTCACAGGGTTCTTATCCGACAAAACAACGTTACGGTAAATTGTTTTGTTGTTTATTTACGTCAAATCTGTACATACGTATCATGCATGTATGAAGTTCGGATGCAGCAAAGTCGAGACAAAACGAGGTAGATATACCTTACAGGAAGACAAGCAGACAGAAGCAGTAAACGTATTGTTAAACAGCGCGCAAAATTTGTATGGATGATGATAATACGATGGTGGCGATGCAAGTCGAGGTGACATGAGGAAATGAAAAGAAGCCTATATCTTCCTCTTCCTCTTCCTCTTCCTCTTCCTCTTTCCTCTTTTTCTATTCTAGTCTGGGGCAAAGCCCCAGGTAATCACCCTTTTGTGCAACGGTAGCGGCTCCAGACCTGTTCTGTCCTGTTCATCTATTACCTATCCTCTGGTCGGCATCAGTAACAGCTGTATTATTTATTATCCCCACACGACATTAACGGCACTCACCTATCATCCTCTCCATACTAAGCGAGAGTAAGCATATTCCTAGAAGTAGAATATGCACGTATGGGCTGATGGGCAGGGATGGGGATAATATTCACATGAGACGAAACACGCGAACAAGGGAGGACATAGCCAGTTAGCTTAATAGCATTCGAAAGCGATACCGACACCGAGAACAAAGAGGAGAATAAGAGCATATTATTCTCATCGGATGTTTTTAGGGCCGTACCGCTCACCGGCACAGGCATCTATCCCCACATACTTAATCCGCGATTAGTAGGACAAGGTTAAGTTGGGCTGTGATGGGTCTTAGTGTTTCTCCTCTGTCCCCGGAGTCGGCCTAAGCCGTGCTTTGGGACGTACGTATTACCGCCGGGTATTGTTCGTCTCCACCGTCGTCCTATGATACTGCCCCGATACGAGCAGATATTGCAAGGCCGCCAAGTTTTGGTGTTTCGAGAAAGGGGTATTGGGTTACCGCCGAGACCCGTGACGATACCCATGACGACGTAAAAAGACGAGACAGAGAGACATGCTGGAACATTGGGGTTCTCCTTGGCGAACTTAGTGGGAGAACAATCGGCCGAGCAAAGTTACCATAGGTTTCCGTCGGGCTGATGTTGCCCATTTTGACGTAGCACAGGGGTTCTTCGTCTAATATTACTTGCTCAACGCGTCAACTCGGTGATTACCATCCCTGCCGGCCAGGAAAACGTACGACAGCTTATTGGACACCGACTTTGGTGCGACTAAATTATCAGCCTTGTTTAATTATCTGTTCGTTTGATAAGATGCGCAGTCATGCATAGATGGGATCAGGTACTTATCAGAATGTTCAGGCAGCAAGGGATGGCCGCGCATAACACCATCATTGCTTCTGCCTGATTCTACTGAAAGTGAGAACAGTAAGAGAACCCGCCAACTCCCCAACGATTCGCGCTCAAGGGGCTGCTTGTGTCGCTCGAGAATGGCCCAAAAGGAGAAAAGGGAAAGAAAAAGAGCCCTGTTGTAGTATTGTGGTGGGGAATTTGTAATATGCGGGATCTGGCCGCCCAGACAGGTACCATAGGTCGATGCGCGTCGTGCAGCAAAATTATCAATCATTGGCTTAGGGACAGAGGTTGACTTCAAGGTTGGCCTTGAACAAACTGAACATGCTGAGTTTTCTAGACGCATCTGCGGCCGCTAGGAACCACATAGCCAAGGTATCAATCACTGTGTCCCTAATAGTGAATATAATAACTTCGTTTGATGTTCCCTTCCTTGCCTGCATCACACTATGTAGGTAAGTAATTACAGTGTTACCCCTCTCGCACTCCGAGATCCTATCAACCAAGATTTGGTCAACCATGGTACGGTCTGTCGCGTATATGCAGCCGTCCAGACTACCTTACCTTACATACTTTGGCCACTTGCGTAATCTTGATCATCGATCGAGGGATCTAGATTTCATGTGATGTAACAGATGATGAGGAAATATAATTTGCCCCTAAGGGGCGGAAGAACGGGGTGGCTGCTGCAAAAGATGCAGGTTACTTGCCTAGAGGCCATGATATTAAAGCAGGAGAGATTACACGCCCGACATTGCATGAATTGGGCTTTGAGCCAGGTTCTCGGAATAGAAACAATTCAAAGTTGCTATCCGTTAGCCATGCAATGCTGCTGCTGGATGAGTGTGTCAGGTTAAGACTATTAGAATCATAGGCAGTTGAGTCGCGAACATGCTGATTTGATCTGTCGTCAGATTCTGCAACCTTCCAGCCAGGTAGACTTCCCCGTCGTTGGGATGCACAGCGGGACTATCCGAGGTGTCAGTGTAGAAGACCATAATGTAGAGAAAAAAAAAACGGGAGAACCATAGGAAAAGTGAGCTATCGCTTCTCATATTCTGTAGCAGGAACGAACAGGCATGGCAGAGTTCGACAACAATCCGCGAGACACATTGCGTGCTTGTGTCATGGGTAGAAAAGGTTATAAAGCAAGCGCGCCATAAGACATGCATGTTTGTGGATCCGATCTCCTTTGATCTGATTAATAAACCCCCGTGGCTGCCATGATCCCTGTCTGCATGGAGGGGGGCAATGACACACCCTGTCGATATGAGCCGCAGAGCCTCTTAAACGGCTGTGCTATAGGTACGTAGGTAGGTAGTGCCCCCCTTCAGCATGTCAGCTGTCAGATGTCAAATGTGGACTGTCTAACTCCCCGTCCGAAACCTTTTGCTGCAAGTTCGACTTGAGGAAAAGACGGGATTAGGTAACCAGGTCCTGCCCGGTCAGCCAACCCCCTGCCAGATAGTCCAAGGCTTCTGTTTCTCTACATGTCCGGCGCAAGGACCCAGCGCCACCGCCTCCCAACCCCCGTAAAGCATAGATATTACACTGCAGTTACAACACTGCCACTCTCCAAACCAGGCATTTCTTTCTATAATTACACCAAAAAGCAACGCCTGGCCAGCACCTGCCTGGCCAGCACCTGCCTGGCTGGTTGCAAACGAGCTGCTCGCCCGCTATCTCACTGCAACACGGAACAATCGGCAAAGTCAACGAACGGCTCTTTGAATATGATGTCGAAGATGGAAAAGTATGAAATATTAGAGGGGTGATGTGGCGCAAACCGGCGTTGTGCGTGCTACCAACCCACGTCATAACTAGCTGCCCTGGAAGAAACTGTGGCGATGAAGTTGAAAAAAAACAAAAAAAAACGTCCTACTTCAAATCTGTACATACCCTCCATACCCTGTGGGACTCGAAACGAAACGAAATATATGATATGAATACTAGTTGGTGGGCAGCTGGGGGTTTGAACTTCTCCTCCTCATATCAGAAGAATAAAAAAATAAAAATAAAAAAAGTCACGTCATTATACCTACAGTCGGAAAAGATCAATCATGGATGCCGCTGCTGCTGCGTGTGATGCGTCGCTCAACTGCAACTGCCGACGCGATTGCCACGTGGTGGTGGTCGCCGGTCTGCTCCAATAACTTACTCCCTCCTGTTGTCACTCAGCACTCAACGCTTGAATGCATTCTAATGTCATAGTTAGTGATACCCCTGGGGTGTGGTTGAGCGTCGGGAAGAGTGACTTGACGGTACTCTAGCGCAAAGATTGGGGTACTTACGCTATACATATTTCAAAACTAGAGGTACATATATCATAAGGTAGGTACATTCAACTCATTGTACAGTACATCACCTACAGTGAGCAATTATTAGACTTCGGAAAACACTGTGTTACGATAGCAGGGGTCATGTCAGGACCCCTATTAGAGGAACGACAAGTACAGCATACCTTATCTTACTGTCAATTTCTTCAACTGCAAGCGGTGGGCGCGGGCGAATGTTTGAGCGACGTCGGTGCGTTCATTCGTTTGTTCATTACCCAGACTCGATTACTTGAAGTCAATTTTGGGCGTACTCATCACCGTACGTCCAAACGAGCACCGAAGAAGAAATTCCCATTAATAAAAGAAACAGAAAGCAGAAAGCCACAGACGTAGCCATAGGTTTTTATTCTAGGTATTCGTACATTGGCCCCTAAAGATGAGCTTCTCTCCGTATTATATCTACGCTGTAATAGCCTGTACTGTGGCTACCCTATCCAGGCCAAGGAAACCAGGTCTGTTCCGTGAAAGACAACTTGCCGATGAAAATCCGTTATGGGTCTATTAATGGTGCAGCGCACTCTAGCAAAGCAGCTGTATCGTAGAAGAGAATTGTTGTCAGTGACGTGTTAACTCCTACCCCTCGCACCGGTTCCCTCTGGATGCCTAGTCATAGAATAGTAAGAAGCGTAACGGGGCCACGATGGCATCAGACCGCTAAATGACATAGCCTCAATCCGATACAAGGCTTTTGCGGATCTAGAGCCCTTGTGCAACTCCCCGAATATTATGAGGTAAATACAGTGAGATGATGGCTATTTCGCGTCTCTTCCTGCGTGACGTCAGTAAAAGAGCGCAGGCAAGGGGCTATCTGTCAGTGGCACATTTATGGGAATCCCCGCAGGCTTGTGTTACTAGTCGTAGGATATACACCGTTGGAGTCTTGATTGGAAACGAACATGTATTAGAAGCCCTGACAGACATGGCTACTTCGGCTCTCGTCGAGTCCAATGGTCAATGGGATACTGAACACTAACCCCCCCCGACCGGGATGAAATATACCAGACATACGATATGATAGGAAGTAAGATGTTACTAGTCCGGTATCTGTCCCATTTATGTTGCGTAGAATATATATCATTAGTTCCTACACAAGATTAGCGACGTCGTTTTTTCGCGACAATTTCAATATGCAGAGGACATGAATCTACTGAAGCAGCTTAGTCGCGAGAAGAGTGCTTTATGTCATTTACTGCCAACATGGGCGTCCATTCTATATATAGTATGAACTACCTCGAAATAGAGGCAAATAGATGTTCTAGTGTGTCTTCCTATTATGCCCAATTAATCATTGTGGGTATTATGCGATTTCATGTGCTCTAGAATTTCCTCTTCTTCCTCGTCGGAGCTTTGGCTTTGCTACTGAGTTCCTTTGCCAATTCGGCACGTTTTCTTTCAGCTTTTTGTTCCTCAGTTTCGGGTTCTTCCGGTTCTGCTGGCGTGTCAGAGTGCGCCCTCTTGGCCTCGGTACGAGTGCTCTTCCCTATGGCCCCTATCTTTCGCGTATCAGATTTCTTTAATAACATGAGATCCTCAGGCTCAGTGTTAGATGCCGATTTTAACGGACTCTTAACAGGGCTAGGCGTAACTTTCGATCGTCCGCCAATCCGCCCTAACCCTTCTCTTCTTGGCGTGGCTGGCGGTTCCTTCGGAGGTGACGTTAACCTCGATCGTTTTTCATCGCCTGAATCTGAGCCAGAAGCTGTCTCATCATTGGTGTCCATCCTTGACGCCAGTGGTGATCTATCCATCTTCTTGGAAAGGGATGGCTTTCCGATTGTTCCCAAATGATTGCTAGTGTGTTTTGTATTTTTAGGCGGCATACCTCTCTCTTCAGCCTCTAAGTCTGACGCGGTATCATCTTCACCAGCCTGAAGAGTCCTCGATGATTGGCTGGTAGTGTTATCATCAGTAGGCCGTTGCCTGCTACGAAGTGCACCAATCTTCGATCGGGGCTTCTGCTTTGATTGCAGTGGGCGACTGTAAGAGACATCTGAGTTGTCACTATCCTCGGCCTTGGAGTCTGCCTTGCTTCTCGTTGGTGTATCATTTCTAGCTGGGCGGGATGCTAAACGCGGGGGCGTCGTTTGCACTTGGAAACCTTCATCGTCTGCTTCCCCCGAGGAAGAACTGCTAATGACTGGATTCTCTTTTGCTTGTTGGCGAGGGTTCTTATTCTCTGATCTAGAAAGAGCATAAAATCTAGAACCAATGTCCTTCCACCAATTATTAAGAGTATCAGAAACACCAAAGTCCATCGCTCTATCACATCTGAAGCCCGATTCTACAAAGACACTTTGTAATAAGGCTGAAGAATCTTCCGGGTTTGGTATCGTTCGTTGGCGTCTCCATTTTGCCTCATCAAAGGGAGCCAGACCTTTAATCTTGTCCTCCGCAGCTGCTCTAGTAATTGCATGTTTCGCCGAAAGTGCATTAAAAATCTGCTCCAATGGGATATGCATGGCGTCTAGTTTGTCCAGCAGCTTTGCTATCACGGCGTCTTTTGCCCTAAGTTGGTCTCCCAAGTCTCGAGTCTCACAAGATTGGACATGATGCGTCTGTATGAGTGGTAGCACAAGCTCTGAAGCCAGCGAAGCAGGCTGGCACTTGACCAATTGGACAGGCCATTTCAGTGCCTCCAGAGGTTGTGGAAGTTCACAAGTGATGCGCAGACGTAGTCCATCTTGGTTCTTCGAATCATGAGCCGCAGCGATACTGATGCTGGTCAGGTGGTGATCAGGCGATGTGGGGTCAAAGGTAGCCTGGAGCTTGGACATGAACACAGCCCACTGTTCGGGATCGCCATCGCTCAGGTCGATGCTTGTGTTCTCTTGCAGGCTTCGCAAAAGCACGGATTTCCTGTCCAGATTCTCCACCCATATGTTGGCAAGATCCGTGACATAGAGCGTGTATGAGGATTGCGCGAAGTGTGCAGATACAAGTAGTGCCGGCAAATCATGAAAGGTAGGCAAGGGATACCATTTGGGCGGTTTCTCCATCTTTAGCTTATTGAGGCGATATTCATTCAGTAGTCATTTAACCAGCTTGAAGATTCCTATAAAGCCGGCTTCCTTACAGAGCATTGAAAGTAGCTGCCGGTTTAGTGATACGCGTTGCTAGCAGTACCTGCCAAGGTAGTAATCACGAGATGAAGTGAGATTGGGCGCTCGGGACAGTGCGTACCAAGTGGCTTCCTGGAGTATAGCACTGTATGGATCACGTGTCACCATCTGCCAACGCCCCTGTAGTGGAGTGCCACACACTGTGGCTTCAGGAACTGGTCCCCTTTATCTGGTCTGATTTACCATCAGGTGCACAAAGCAAGGTTCATGAATGTGACAGGCATATGATTAAACGCTGCCCAAGAAGCCGATATCACACAGCAGCTGGCCGCGGGTCGAATACATTGAACTGAACGACAGAAAATTTAATGGATGGTGGCAAGATGCACGCCTTGGCTAGCCCTCTAGAGCACCCATCCCCAAGTGCTTCCACGACCTTATTCAGAAGATTAGTCTATTCATTAATCTGTTAGAAGCCTATCATGATAATTCCCGAAGAAAAGTGCCGCGGATGGCACCAGGAATCTACGTAAGCAGGCTGGCGTCACGCAGCGCAACTTGCACAAATCCCCGAAGCATGGCTAGGCGGACTGCAGCACGGATATGGGACAGGCATACCGCTGTTTCACTGAGATAATTTGACGTTTCGGGTCGCAAAGATGGGCCGACGGTTCCCTTTTAAGTATTTGACATGCGTCGCACCCAACGGTAGGACTACCTCCTCTTCTCGTACGCATGTCCATGGGCTCGGCTTTGATACCCGTGGCGGTGCGCAGACGAGATGCGACGCTTGGTTGCATAATTTATCTCGATCCGGTGTAAATTCTCTCTGAACACAGGCTGCGGCATCATTACCGCGTGCTGACCCGGTGTACCACGCTGGACACGCTGGGTCTTGTGCCCGTCGTGATAGGAAATTATTCCTCCTATCCGGCTGACGGTGAGTAGGGAGTACGAAAAAAGTCAATTATAGACTTGGAGTCTGACAAGCCGAAATCTAAGGTGCCCCTTGACAGGTCATTACGTATCGACGTTTGAATAGCGATGCTTGAGAGCAACCCATGTGACTGCAGCGCCCTACGTCCGTATGCGGCGCGGAAGGCCGCAGGCAGAAACGGCCCTATTGGAGGTTATGGTGAGAGCTTAGGATTCATCAGCGCCTTCAGAGAATGACGCGAGCGTATTCATCGTACAGCATGTTGCCAAAGAGGCCCTCGGGAGCCTACTTGCTTTCGGGTATGCAGCAGGACCTACATGAATGCTAGCATCGTGGATCTAGGGTACGTCGAATACTCGGGATCTGGCTAAACAGCGGTGGTGTCATCCTAGCAAGCCAACATAACAATGACCCTAAGGCTCGAGGTTGTTGGTTAGGACATTGTCACCCAATTGTCCCAGGCTGGAGGCGCGTTAGACTGTAATAATGGGAAATGGTAGCGGCAGAAATAAACCGCTATTTTATACCTTGCTAGGCTAGCTAGATGTACTAGATGATGAAGTACAATTTCTAGCGATGTAAGAGTGACTACGCCGCAGTCTCCAAGCCTCTCTAAGGGGGAGACAAGTGACAAAGCTGAGCAACTGCCACGCCCGGAAACACAGTAATGTAGTTCTGGGGTAGCCACGAGGGTGGTGATATTCTAGTGATATCAAAGCTGATAATAGCGTCGAGGGCAACATATTAGTACTAGAAATCGCACTCTTTCTACGTCTTAGTGTACTAACGTGTAGGTATGGCCTCCCCTGAGGGTTGGGACTGTTGAGATATAATATGCGATAGTAACGCAAGCTACTAACAATGTGTTAGTTGCATCTCACTCTTGGCCTAGTGGTAGAATCTAACAGGGACCAACATGTTAGTTCTAACACGAGTAGAAACATGGGCGAGACGGAATCGATATCCGTAACTACTATAAAATAACGTCCTACAGACCGTGCTTATTATATAACAGAGGTAGAGGGCAATAGGAAGAGGCCACTTTATGACATGGCGGTGGAAACTGACTAGATCACGCATGAAAACTAAATCAACATAGAACGCAAAGGTGAAACCATTAAGATAATCAAGATCAATAACAACGCGGGAAAAGCCCTTCTGAGATAATGAGGTAACGGCTCACACACTAGACGAGAAGAAACGAAAAAAGGGACGTAGGTATCGTCATGCATGTAGATAGTATTAGTGGCATATACACAAGTGACAACGGGCGAGGCTGCCCGTGATTCTAATACCAAACCACACTCTCCCGGTAACGTTCTCTCTATGTTGGTCTCCTCGAACTTGAACTTGAGATATCTTTTACTACATCGTCGAAAATACGTAGAAAAACTATGGCGACCGGGACGTGAAAATAATGCTCAAGGTCGTCAACACATATACATACCAGCTAGCAAAACGAAGACAGGAACCTAACACCAATACACCACTCACCGCCTGACAATAAGGATCTAGTTGTGATCATCGATCATCCTAATAAGACTCGCAGGATATCACTCACAATGGAACATTTTTAAAGCCTTGCTTTATTAGCTGGTCTTACCACATCTGCCCGTCCCCTTTCTGCTTTTCTCTTTTTCTTTGCTAAGGTATGTAGAATGAACCGAGTATAAGCATCATCATCAGCATCTGGAAATCATGGAGGGGCCATACGACTAAAGACTGAAGCTTATCTTAAGAGCAAGGGGAATCGAGAAAGATTAATTTATCCCCCCCAGGCTATAAGGATTCAACCAAAAGCTCCCTCCGTCGTCATGAGTTTACATAGCCCAAGCAGAATAAATCCTACAATTCCCTCTGATGCTGGGGCCGAAGATGGGTAAATAACTCGCTCAACTCTATTACATACTCACTTCTTATAACTCAAGAAGGTAAGTATTGTGTATGAGTTCCTATTCATATTGCTTAAAGAGTCCTAGAAAAACGTGTAGCCACCTGTAAGGTATGAAGAATAGCTGATATGCCATATAACATAGCACCGTTGAAATGAGGGACGTTGCTTCAGATGATTTTCAAGCCTACACACTGTTGATACCACACACATACACCAATGACCGAACAGAGCTAGTAGTCAATAACCAGCTCAATATCGCTTTCTTACCTATTCAGCCTGTCCGCTAGAGAACAACGCCTTAGCACGGCATGAGGTAAAAGAAAGCTGCGCAAGCGTGACAGAAGACTACCATTTGTTAAGTTAAGTCTTGCCATACTATTAAATAAATCCGGAGGGAAGTGAGGTAAAAAAAACAAAAACACGCTCGACTGAGTGCAATGCATTTTCACATGCGCCGTTCCCGCCAGTAAAGGGTATGGATAGGTCCCATCTTTTAACGCCAGGCCAAACCAAGCTGCGCATCCCTTTTTTTCTCTCTTTCAAAATCATACGAAAACAAGCGGTAAAATGAACCTCAAGTTTTTGACTCGATTGCCGTCGGTCAAATACCCATGTAAGCGCTACCAATATAGTCAGCACCACCACATACTGCCTTGCGCTCCTGGTCGCTTAGGCTGGCGCCCCAGGCCCTCAGATCTTCCAAGGTGAAGTTGTAACTGGCCAGAATAGACGGTAGTCCGCCTCCGCCTCCGCCTACTGTGGTCAGCGAAATTGTTCCTCCATTGCCGTGAGCCCTTTCCTTGGACAAAATGATAAATCGCATGGCGACCTCGGTTACCGTGACCAGGATGCTAATAATAATAAGGATAATGATGATCCAGGTAATAGCGCTCATCTTCGAATCGTTGACTGAGTCGGACAGAATCTCGGCGAGGTCCAGGAACACGCGGCAACGCTCATTTAGCACCTTCGTACGGGGGTCGATCTCCAAGTAGTCGCGGATGGCGACGTACAGGGGATGTAGAGTGGGCTCGGAATCCCAGAAGAAATTTGGGACGTCGAGAATGTTGGAAGCTGTGCAGACGCGTCAGAAGATATGGGATCGACAATAGGACTGCCAGAAAAGAGGGTTTCTTTTACGTACAGAGATTGATTTCAACCCGGCTCTTGAATAGGCGCCCAAGGAGCTTAACGATCTCCGTTCTTGTCATGTTTAGCTTGCCGGTTAAAGCCAGCCGCTTCGGTACATCTTGGGCGTCCGCTAATATCTCCGACATGCGCTCCTCGAAGAAACAGAGCTTGGTGCTCTGGGCTATAGCATGACTAATTGTGAGCCGAACCATGTGATCGGATCTCGGCAATAGAGTGATCATGTCGTTAAATATGCGCGGGCGCTTGACGTCATCGTTGTATTCAAAATGAAATTCTTCTGTTTCGAAATCGCTCTGCTCTAGCGGGCGTGTGACTAGAGATACCCCGGTCTCGCTCTCGGCAAAAGTGATATCAGCCAGAATGGCTTTCTCTTGCTGCTCGGTGAAATTCCAAAACACCACAACTCCGTAAGAGAAAATAAACATCTCGGCAAATTGCTTGGCATCAGGAACGAACCTGTTGACGGGTGTGGTGTGTGGGCGGGGGTTGTTGCTGTTGTTGTTATTGTTGCTCTTGTCAACCTCTCTTGTTTCGGGTGGTTGCCGGTGACTATTAGCATCTCCGTTGTTGGGGCTCTGTCCATGTTCGCCGAAGGCATATTCATCGTAGTATCCCATATGTTCATCTCTCTGTTCACTTCGCTCAATCTCGATGTCGAGGACGGTCTTTCCAGTGCCAGGTGTTTTTAGTATGGGTCGACTCCTTACGCGGTAGCCCTCGACACCCGAGAGAAGTGGTGTGTGGTAGACGGCGTAGAGACAGTCGTCGTAGAGTTTCGTCTTGGCGTCGTGCTTCTTACGAAGAAACTCGGAGGTGGCCTTCATCTTGTATGACTGAGCCGTACAATACGCCGTTAGTCGCGAAAGCTTTTGTGCGCGTTCAAACTTGGGAAGGCGTTCGGCGTAGCTTTTCCCGCGCAGGCCGCCCCTTTTGCGTAAGACATCGCGCTCTTCGTCTTTCAACGGTCTGCCTTCATCTTCTATGGGGATCAACTCGCTATCTTCGTCTCCTTCAGGTTCATCGGGCGTGTCGGGTAGCAGTACTAGTTTCTCGCTAATTCGTGTCGTCCTCGACGGCATATTATGCTGTCCGGCTCGCGATGCGAGATTCGGCAGTCCTCCGCCACTGACGCGACGCACACCAGTGATACTTCTAGAAACTCGTGGTGGTGGTACGCGGGGTTGGCCGGAGGGGATCTCGGATGCGTATTGCAGGACATTATCAACTGAAATGAATCGCATGGACGACCTTGTTGGCGGACGGCGAGCTGGCTCGCCTCTGGGACTCATTCTGGATGATTTTACACAGTGTATGCGATATGGCAAGGACAACCGGCAACGGGAGCGCGAATAAGGGATTTAAAGAGGTTATAGAGAATGACGGCGAGGCTATCACCCGTAGAAAATGACGATTGTACTCGAAACCAATGAAACAAAGTAGAGAGTTTACAATAATATCTCGATGATTACACACACAATAGATCCATATATGAGTGACATATGTAAGAAGAAACACATCTAAGCTTAATTGAAGTTGGAATGTGCCATCATGACAACCTCCTAGATTTGGTTCGTGTTGGTAAATTCGAAAGGTTGTTTTTAGTCCTGGCGTGTATTACGTCGATGGTGCAGATGTTTTGTAGCGACCTAGCTCGTTTTCAGTAGCTACTACAGATTACCATATAGGTAAGTAGGCGGGTTGTAGGTACTAGGTACTAGTGGCAACGGTGGTATCCCCGTAAAGTGTGGGGTAACTGAGTTGCTTAGTGAGTGGCAGGGACACATTTACAAGGGTCAGGAGCTTAGGTAAGGAATGTCTACTTTGCAAGCCTTTTTCCACACGATCAGTTTTCCAAAACTCGAGATAAGTTCAAATTTCAAACAGCAAGCAAGTCGCATTAGCTACCTAGCTACAGATACAATTGCAAATCGGGCCGTCTCTTAGCTAGTCTCTGGATGCCCTTTTCTACTATACAGATACTAGCCACCATCTCTGCTATTCTGTTAATCGATGGCTAGCATTTTATCCTCCTGATTTGAATAGTCAAGAATAACATTTTGAGATCAACCTTGTGTGACTGCACACTCTGCACATGTTTTAAGCCTCCCCCAACTCCTTAACTCATGTATGTAGGAAGGTAGTATCGGATGCTATGAACAAGCTAGACAGATGGGGAAACGTGGATGATATGTAGATGTGTAATAGGTTAACAAAAGAAAAGGGAAGAGGAAAGAAAGAAGACTAATTAGCAACAGTCTTGCGTTATTACAGCAGACCATGGTCTGTCAGGAGAACTCTATCACAGCTCTCATCTGTGAATCACTTCACTTCCCATGAAGTTTCTCCTTCAGGTATACCACCGCCGCATACCCGGAACAGCATTGGGTTGTCATACCGTGCGCACACCACGGGCACCTGACCATCGTGGTGATTGCTGCGGAAACTCCAAGAGATTTGTCTTCTACAACTGAGTCGGGTTTTGCCATGCATTCATACACGCGCGAGGGCATATCGTGGAAAAAGTGACAGTTGCAGCACTCGACCAGCATCTTCGCCAACGGTTCGGCTCGACTTTGGGAGATAGCACTTTTAATGCTTGTCGAGGAGCTCTTCTGGGAATAACTAGGCCTCAGTGTCCGCGATGAGGATGTTGTCGGGACGGGCGCCGTTTTCCGTGCTTCCTGAAGGTACGCTCCACCTACCGACATCGCTGTTGATTCAACACCATTCGAGCTATTATTGCGGGACATCTTTAACGCCGACTTGCGCGGCATAACCCCATCAGCAAGCTCTGGCGGAGGAGAGTTAGGCAAACTGATCGAAGAGGCTACTTCGCCAGATTTCATCTGCAGTCGTGGCGGTCTTGAGCTCTGTTGGGAGGGTCTCATTATGGAGTGCAGGTCGAGTGCGGACTGTGCCCTTGCCGGCAATGGTGGAACTGAGTGTTGACCAACCTCCTGCTCACTCACTTCGTCGACATCTTGCTTTACTACGTCAGCGAAGCTTACCGAAGTCGGCGTCGCAACTAGAGCTTGACCGATTGTCAAACCTTCGGCCCTGGGAAACGTAGGTAATTTCTCTAGACCACCCCCCACTACGTCCGAGTTAAAAGTTGTACTATAAAATACCGTCTTTTCATCAGTGCGCTCGTTCGGTTGTCCATCGAAAGGCTTGCGAGGCGTTATATTCTCCTCCTGAGGAGCAGATTCCAATGCTGTGGCTTGTGAAGGTTCGGGTTGGGACGTGAATACCCCTTTTCGTGACTGAGGTCGGGAACTATCTGGGGTCGTGGCAGAGGAAGGCGATGGCGGCGCGTCATCGCAGGTAGAGGAAGACGACCTCTCAGACGTTGTCCGGCTCGGGTCAGTGTGTTGCGAATGCGCGGTAGAGGTGCTGGCAGTATCTGTTCCTGCTAGAACCTTGGCGGCTTTCGCCGATAGACCAAGGCGCTCAAAGGCAGGAACATCACTATCGGAATACTGAGTAGATATCGTGGGAGAATCCTTTGTCTTCTGCTCCTTTGGTAACCTACCGAACTCCTTTCCATTCGAATCGATAGCGCGGGCAGCTTCGTGAACTCCTCCATCCATAGTGGGCGTTTCCTCAGCATCACCGTTTGTTGGACGCACGATGGGGCTACCACCTCTATTCTCACCTCCTTCCTTAAAAAGTCTAGAGGATGGCAATTTGCTTTCACTTGGCGACCGCAAGTCTATAACCGGAAGGGTGTAGGAGTCGCTAAAGGAGGCAAAGTAGTCAAAATCTCGCTGCGGCTGCAATGGCTGCTGCAATGTATCCACGGGCTCCCTCTCAAATGATATAAGGTCATCTACAGACCCTTCGGCAAACGCTTGTAACATAATTCCACGTCTTTCAGGAGCCATAGGAGGTAAATCGGAGATCAGACCCTCTGGTTGGCTGAAGGTTTGTAGTCTTCTCTCTGCTAAGGCGCCTTCGTGGTTCTGAGATACAGGGCGAATGGTTGATGCGTAGGTGCCAACAGAGATCTGGTCGTCTTCTGGAGTATGTCTCTCATTTCGGTTGGATGGTGCCTTTGCTTCCTTTTCCGGCAATCTCTCTTCAAGCACCGTCCCGGGACCGGCTTGTGTATATCTGGGCCGTTGAACCTCGCCTTTTTGATTCCTAGCGACAGAGCGCCTGTGCTCCGGCTCCGCTCGTTTTCCCTGGCTCTCTGGGGCAGAGTCTTGTAAGGGATAAAAGCTACCCGGATTTGATCTCGTTTGCTGGGCGGTCCTCACAGTCTGGGACTGTCTTTCTTGAGCTGCCACCATTGCCATTACAGTATCTCGGGTCGAAGCCTGTGGGATCTCGATCTGAACACGACGGGAACCGGGGGTCCGCTGTACCGGGGCTATATGCTCAATATTCGGTGGTTGAGAGTCCATCCTGCGAGACCGAGGTTGACGTCCACGAGGGGCAATATCCGGTCCGGGCTCTGTATTTGTTCTCCTCGGCTTGGGTGGGAAAGAGAAATCAAAGGGGTGCTGTGCATGTTCAAAATTGACTTTGTTATTCTCGCTAGGCGCCTTTTTCGTTTGATCCCCCGATACCTCGGCATGGTTTTGGTGTATAGGACCAATGTCTTGCGGACCATCAGATTGTTTCGTAACATCATTATTAGAGCCTTCTTCGGATGGGCGGTAATAGAGGTAGGAAGGCCCCCTAAGCTTGTTTAGCGTCGAAGAAAGCAATGATTGTGAGCGACCGTGTCCTGATCCGGTTGATGCACGCGCTCCCGAGCTTCGTTTTTCTTGAGATGAGAGCGAATGGTCAGAGGTCGAGATCGTGGACATAATTGAAGGAGGCTTTCTTGGCTTCTGTGTACTTGGCGGGGGTGCATTGGGCTGGTGCGCGGGGATTGTCTCGTATTGGATGCTGCGCAGAGGTTCGTTTGCATCGTTTTCCCCCACGCCCTTGCGTGATTCCAAGATCTTTTGTACCGCAGCCACGTTTCCATGCTGTAACCTGAAACCAGAAAGAAATCCTTTGCTTCTTGGTTTCGGGTTGGCTTCATGACCCAACCCGTTGCCAGGTTCATGTTGCTTGGTCATCACGAATTGTGGGTTCACTGCTAATGGATGGATACTTTCGGGTTTGGAACACGTAGAGCTATCCAGCTCAGGAGCTGACAATGAGCGATCCGATGTTGCTAGCCGCTTGCTCGTAAAGGGGTCGGTCGGGGCTGTCTTAACCAGACGGTTACTTTTCTTTTTCAGCGCTGCACCCTCTTTATCGTTACTGATTTTCTGGGTAGATCTCTTCTTCGGTTTCTTCTTCTTCTTCTGGCCGTACTGCTCCCAGCTGGGTGATTGACAGATTGAAGAATTATCTGAGAGGTCCTGGTCCTCGGGTTCTGAGAAGGTTACCGTTTTGGCGCGGTCTTCCTTGGTGACCGAGAACTCCTCCACAGACCCATCCGAACTCATTGTCAGCACCTTCGTTGGCGACGGAGGGATGGACAGAGAAAGCGACGGCAGAGCAGAGCTCCGACGTACAGCTTTCATTATCTGGGTCTGGTGCGAGAGCGGAGGGTACGCACTCGCACGCCGAGACCGAGGGGTTGAGGGATTGGCAGCGACTGAGGGGGAAATAGACCTTGGCGGGACGCTGGTTGAGCTCGAGGAGGCATGATCTTGCTGGGTGCGCTGCATCTATAATATGTGGTAAAATAGGGCCTGTCAGCAATGGCGAATCGGGACGTGGAGGAGGGTAAGGGTAAGGGTGAGGTAGTTCTGGAACGGTAATAGATGGTCGAAATTCGGAAGCATATAGGAGGGTTACATGCCGGGGGGGGATATATCATACCTTGCACATTTTCTCCAGCTCCAGCATGCGAACCAAGCTGTCCGATCGTGACCGCGCTGCTGGTGGGTCTCTAGTCGGCTTGCCAGGTACTTTGCTGGTCATATTTGCCGATTACGCGTCCAGGAATGGCAGATGAGACCTCAATATTAATTGCGTGCTGTTTTCCTCTTTTTCTGTGCTATTCCTCGCCTTTCTTAGCTCGGCTCATAGGTCGACAGCAAGCAGTTGGAGCCTGCCGCGATCGTACTGGACTGGGACGCAGGCCCGGACGATCCGACTGAACTATTGGGGCCAGAGCCGCCGGGTGAGATCGGCGGTCCAGCTAGGTAAAACTTCCAGCAAGGTACTGTTGTATTTTGATGTATTTGACAGCACCAGAACGGCAGCCTGCTCTAAGGTGCAGTAGATGCGGTGACAGAGAACAAAGGGAAAAGCCCAGTATTACCCCAAATGTCTTGGCTATACAGGTAAACCGACGTCCGTACGGCCGGGTCGTATTAGGTACGCAGCCCGGATATCGATTACGGCTATTACAGCAATGGTGGAAAGCGTGGTAACTAGATCTCGTCGCTGTCTACTACTCCCCGCAAAGAACTAAATAAGGTGCCTGAAAACCAGGCTGGCAAGTATTAGGCAAGTATTGGAGCGAAGCGAGGTGGGTGGGATTGGGGATCGAGTATGTGTCCGGTAAGGCTTGTCTTCTCCGTCATCGAAGAAAAAAGGAGGGACTCTTGAATCTGAAGTTAAGCGAGCGAACGCATCACCAGGGGCGAGTGCAGTGCGGTGCGAGAAGCGTGCCTACGTAGCTATTCGTCTAATCACTAATAGCCGCAGACAGCCACTGATATCTACTGAATAGGACGAATAGAAACAATGCAGCTTATAACAGGTAAGGTAGGTAACGAGTGAATGAGATGTGTTATTAGTGGAATGGACAGGAGTGGAAAGGAATGGGCCGTTTGTTGTTTGGAAAGATTGAATCACGGGAAGTAAGGTAGAAGAGCCAGCAGTGAAGAAATCAATCTAGTGCTACTGCTACAACTTGTACTAACAACCAGTCGTAGGCCAGTAGATCGTGCATCCGACTCGTTGTAACACAATGCACCGCACAGGGGAATCGTACATGAAGGCAGTGTAAAGCCGCCCAAGAAAGAGCCAGAGACACAAACAGCTAACGCGGAAGTAGCGATTTCCCTACCTACATATTCCTTAGGCCCTCTCTCTGCCTAGTAGTGGTCACTGTGCAGACCTACAATTCAGCACATCGATTGATCGATGCGGTCGATACCAGGTACAGCTAAAACCTGGGCTCGTCTAAGTGGTTGGTGCACCTTGCATTGATTGTGTCGGATGCTATTTAAGTCTCCAATGTTTGTGTATGGAGGTACTATACTTTATCATCGAATAATAGATTCCAATGAAGAGTCACCGTGCCAGCAGGACGGGCCACATACATGTGCGCTGATCTCAAATACGAGAAGACCCTACCGTACCATGGCTGTGAGGCGAAGAGCGAGCGACGTGGCTGACCTGACAGTCAGATGCGAGCATAAAAAAAGGGTACTTAGGTATGGTACGAAAAATATTTTTTGAGACAAAATAAAAAAACGCGGGGGCGGCTGGAAATAGGCATGTAAGGTAGGATGGCATGCATTGTACCTTTTGCAATGCTGTGATTACCATAGGTATGTAGGTAGGTATTTGCCAAAAATCATAGTACAGCTGCATGCTACACACGTTAATCAAGGTAGCTGATATACCTAACCTATCTCCTCTATTGAATTGAGTTGGAATAGAGATAAAATAGATACGTAGGAGGGGTCCTATGTAATCGTGAGCGAAAATGTACGATAATGGGTGAACAAAATCAATATTCGCATCAATACATGATGCAGGTAGAGATCCAGGTTCGGAACGCTGCATCTTCGTGGATGATGTATCACGAGCCTGGAAAGCACCGAATCATACTATGGAGAAAGGTGTAACGACGTGTAATAGGTAGACTAGGTTATGCAAATGCAATGGAGGCCGATGAAGGGGGGAAATCTATTTTCTGACACGTAAGAGGTGATTGGGCCAAACCTCTACGATTGGATGCGAGTATAGGGTGATGAGGTTGTATCCAAAGATCCAATAGTCAAATACTACTGGGTACAATTAGCTGTATGTTGTCGGTGTCAAGTAAAATGCCTTACCTGATCGTACCTAGGCTAGTCCATCCAGGTAACTACATACTTATGGGGTAAGTTGTCCTTGTCAACAGGTAGACATTGAATAAAGTCCGTTGGACGTCTTCTAGCTGCGACAGCGTATAGATGGGCTGTGCAGTCCAGCAACTGGGAAATAGTACATTCATTCCACACAGCAGATTAACCTACATGTACAGATGTAGGTTAGTCCTAACTACTCCCTTACGTCATCGACTCCCCGCTGTCCTTGGTTTCACCACTATTTATTCGTTTCCTGTTACAGATGTATGGCCTTTGTTATTAACTAGCCTAGACTATTGAGCAGTTAATAAACGCTGACGAGCTTCAGATCCCTCTACGTACAGCAATATACTTGCTATTTGAAGTGCAGATGTGGTCTGATCCTGCTGTATGTTCATAAGTATTTAGTCTGTGTGCCTACCTACCTTAGGTAGGCGCTGGTGTTCGTACTGCCAAGCCAATTTTTTCTGTTTCTCACCCAGCCGGTGCTTCGGCTTCCACTCCCCCGAGCATTGCTTCTTGTTCGCCGAATCAACAAAAAAGTCAACCCAACCAGGCAGCGGTTGTCGCTTATTCTAACCTAAATCCTCCCAAAAACATTTCAAATCGGAGAATAATCTCATGCGCCACAAGTATTAACCATATTAGCCGCATACGCATGGCAGTTCTCTCCCCTGTTCGGCATGGTCCGCCGCCATCCCAGTCTCTTCCTTGTTGGCTGTGCCTACCTCTGTAGCATCCTCTTCCTTGACATCTTGTTCTAGATCAGTTAGGCCTGTCAGTGGGAATCAGAGATTGAGGGCGAAAGAGCTGCCAAGTCCAACCACCTGGCCACGCCTGATCTCGCCTGTGGACGGGTGCATCTCATGCAAATGCAATGCGACAAGAAGGCGGCTGCACTTTCGGAGTCTTAGCTGGATCTAGCTTGCAGGCTCAACAGTCCCAGGCTGAGACCGTTCCCTGACTATGGCATCTTACGCAGATGAAATGAGGCGAGATGACCCCATAATCATTTATTCTACGGTACCGGTGACGAACCCACGTTCCCCCAGGTGTTATTCGTTTCCAAACGGTGGTAACCGATGCGCTCGCGGGACATGACTCTATTTTCGTCCATCATATCCATTCCCGTCTATAATTCAGTTCGGATCCCGGCACCAGGATACCAAGAGACAGCCTCCCAAGGCGACGAAACCAGATGCATAGGTCCCGGTCGGTTGCAGTCGGCCAAGTGAAGAGGTGGACAAGCGACAACGTCGGCCCATACGTACACTGGAGCAGAAACGCCACACCAATTGTCAATGGTAGTATGGTGCCGGAGGTGGTATAATCGTTGCAATGTATGTCGTGCAGTTCTAGCTCGCTGCTCGCGTCCTTTCAGCTAGGTGTTCTGCAAGCCACCACAGCCAGCGCCGTCCGCAAGCAGGGGCCTAGATATCAGAACCCGAACTACCTATCTGAGTATCAAAAATTATGCGGCCGGATAGATTAGCTTCATCAAGCATTTTCTAGCTCGATAATCTTCCGTTTGTCAACGCGGTCCCATGCCGATTAGTGGGAGCTATGGCTTCGATTCGGGTATCAATTCTATACTTTTCTCATAACAGAAAGCAAATTTCATTTCTAGGACAGCCCGGCACCCCCTAACAGCTAGCCATTGCCACATCAGCATTCCACAGATGCCGAGTCGACCACGTTGGGAGACTCCGCATCCACACGGTCACTATTGGGATTGTAACGCATCCACACCTGGTTTTCAGGCGTAATTTTTATCAGACCAACTAAAGGATTTCCGTATATGTCCGTTGCTGTTGTCGGTGTTTGAGGTCTACGTCTGAATCTTCTTTTACACGCAAGGAGAGCTTGTCAGGTATTCTCAGTCGGACAGCCGTCCACTTGTTGGCATGTTTATAACCACTCGGTAGCGTTGTGCTAGCCAGGAGCTTTGTGTTCAGTATACCGTCGTTGGGCCATTCATACCTGGATGTCTGCTCAAGGGGTAACACCGTTTTGAGAAACTCGAGAGACGTATTGACAGTTAAATATATGGCTCGTCTTGAGTGTACCAATGTCTTCATAAGGGACATCCAACGTGGGTATAGTACGGCAAAATCTATCTGTGACAAATTAACGTGACCCTTTAATTGTCAACATCCAGCAAGGAGAATTGTTGCTCCTAGCCTCACAAAGATCGACAAGTCTCTGAAAATCGTCAGTCCAGTGCATGAAGACCTCAGAATTGATGATTAGAAGAGGTTTCTGCAATAGTTCATGTATTAGCCAGCCCCCCGGGGTTTAGGCATCGCTGGTCCCCATGCGTCTAACTTAGCATAATACCTTGACTGACCCAGTCGAAGCGGTCTTTCTGGCGCACGACTTGCGCGGCTATCGCGCCACCAAAAGAGTGGCCCATGGCTCTTACATTGCGTTATAGCATTCTGCCCTTCCAGTCAGACCAAATTATAGTCAACACGGCCATCATTTATCAATTGAAGCACGTGATATACTACTTCAATTTCAGCCATGCGCATTTATATCTAGGCATCTCGCAGCCGCACATCGACTCACCGAGCGTTACGCGGCGATGTGTCTAGCTGATTATTTGTAGAAAATAGACAGCTGACTCTATAGGAACGACTCTTCTTAGAACCGCCCAGCTCATCGGTTTCCGTGAGAGAGTTATTTGGGGGTAGATTAACGTAGGACCAGGCACCACTACGATCTTGGTGCTCTATAGCAACTACGATGAAACCGTTACTAGCCATTTCGCCGCAGACCGCAGAGTAGCATGCCCGTATGCCACCAAGACCATGGCTAAACATAACAGTAGGGAACACAAACTTCTCCTTTCCAGGTGTCAGACTGTTTTCTTGGCTGCCTGCAAGGTACATGGGCGCCGTCCATACCATCGTGTGGTCTCGCCCCTGCTAACTTCGCATTCCGGAAGACCGGTAGCTTAGTAAACATGGTGGTAGTTGCTGTATAAGCCGTAACGGGCAGATTGGGTATCCTCTGAAACTTTGCGTAGCCCCGGCAGGTCGGCACTCGTGGTGTAGGCAACCAGGTCGCACGCGATGGTTTATTTGCCGTAACGGAATACGACGGTACTTCGCAGGGGTAGTATATCGACAGGAGCACCGTATCCATGCGTAAGACGTGAGAATCATTTCTCTTAATGCACGAAAATATTCATGGCTTCCGAGCGGGCACTTCTATATCCATCGTGCCAATACTATACGACTCGGAGTAGGCGAGTAGAGAGTGGAAGAAGCGCTCGCGGAATGTCCTCGGTGGCGCCGGCGCCGGCCGCCGATGCTGTTTCCCGAGCCTTCTGCTTCGTTCATCTTTCCTTGAGGTGAGTTAGAGGATGTGAAACAGCATGAGACTACCTCTGTATCCTAGGTTTAAATCACTTCAAACATAAAGTGAGCTGATGGGTGAGTGTAGACAACACCTGGGTTAGTTAATAAGTCAATTATCACATTCGACATACTCACCGCATAAGATTACACTAAGACATTTTCTATCATCAACTACGAACGATAACTGATACTATAGATAGCATAGGGCGACCGTGTTGTGCCTGCTGATCCACGAAATGAAGGGTATCGTGAGGGTCTGAGATAGTAGACTCGTAGATGAAGTAGTAAGCCCAGTATGACGGGTAACAAGTTAGAAGCACTGACGCGAAGACCTGTTACGCTGCTAGATACTTTATCTTTCTAATTTACCTAGGGGAAAGTAGGTCATTGCCAGTCAAAATTTGTATAATTGTAAGTTTCATTTCGCGCAGCACTACGCCTACGACATCGTATAATCGACGTTGCACTTGTCCACTACGACGCCCCCTTCAGCTAAATCCATAGCTTGAAAAATCAGAAAATTTCTCATTACCCGTTCCACGTTCTCTCGTTCTACCCAACGATTTGCTACGTAGACTAGGTAGAGCAAGCATGTAGGTAAAACAGGTAATTACTTAAAGCGAAATCCATGATCGTCAGAGCAAAAATTATCTGTATGCTGTTCACCAGATCTAAGAGGTTCTTTCTCCAAACTAGTACCTACCTCTGTCGAGGTAGCCAATTTCAGAAGGTGTTGCCGTAAGTATAAATAGCAAGGCCGTTAGATAAAATCTACCCCAGTCTTGGAGATTGAATATCGATGGCTCGATAAAGAAGGCATACCAGGTGCATACACAGGAATGCTGCCAAATAAATGCACCAATCTGATTTAAAAAGAAGAATAATAAAATAATGATAATAATAACAAAAGACTGCAGGTGGGATAGGTATTGTCTAAGCCCCTTGAAGGTATCACTGGAAACGCCACTATACTGCTGTAAGGCTTGGCGAGTAACCAATTTGTTGGGAACCTCGGCTCCTTCCACAGTCTGTCCACCTAGCTGCTGGCCTTGTGGACACTGTGAATATTATTGGTTGTGGGCTTTCCTTCAAAGCTAAGTAAAACAACCTTAAATCTCAAGTCCCGTTATACAGTCAGCCGTGACGCTAACATGAATAGTTGCATCCTAGTTTCAACGACATGCCAAACCTCCAGCCTGTGTCTTAAAGCCTCCAAGAGCGTTTTTAGCGCCATGTACTCGGGGAATTTTGGACGGAATTCATTCCTTCTCGACCTCGATCGCGCGAGGACGGCCCGACTCAGCTCGATCTTGGCAGATCCTGGCTGGTATGCAGAAGCTCGGTTGGCGCTCTAACACCATCTTACGCACATCCGATTCATCTGAGTGCTGGCTACCAGTAGGTCTGGATCGTCGAAGAGAGGGTTTTTTGCCTTGACGCTGCATATACCGCCCGGTTCATTGTTGGAGTAACCACCGTATTACAAACCCACGATATGGGAGTGGTCAGCAATGAGTTCGACGCTGTCCTGCTCAGCCAGATCTTGCACTTATTGTCTTGCTCTTGCTGTTTCGTGAGCTAAGATGGCCGGTATATGCCACCTATAACGTCTACTAGGTAGGTTTTGGCTGAATCTGTACACTTGCGTCGCTATCTTAGGATTCTCGGGTGGGCGACAAATGCTAAGGATACCTGAGAATGCGATGAGTCAATCCAACCTGTTACACCCTTCCCGTTCCCCAGATTCTATATCGATCCACGAAAGGGGGTGGTACGCAGACCTGCAAAACCTGCAGATTCTAGAAGGATTCCCAATCGAACTAGCTGGATGAGATGCCAAGTCCTCTGGGACAATAGTCGTTGCTGGCGTATGAGACTGGCGGAGGAATGCCCGCTCGGGGTCATGAATGCGTCTCCCACCCAATCGCATTCCGTACCCGCCATTCAACTACATACCTCGCGCCCGCCTACTTACCTTCAGTTCGCCACAATCAATATTGATGACGCGAGAGAAGACGACTGTGTGACAATTATAGAGGCGGCACATAAATAAAGTTGCGTGCAAACTCTGCCGTCCGCATCATTATGTCGCGCAGGCTTTTTAACCGGCATATATCGAGGCTAGACTACCGGGGCCTAGGTACCTATTTGACAAAATTCTGTCCCGCTTCATTTATCAATCTCGGCTCTAGCTAAAATTTGAGGGTATCGTTGGAAGTCTAACGATCGCTGACACTGTACTCATAGTTGTAATCGTGACATCGCCCACATGAGGAAATCGACATCTTGACGCGATAATAGTAGCGAACACGAATCCTACTCAGTGTTCACGAAACCCTTTAACTCAAGCAGGTACCCGTAAGTCATGCTTACCGTACACTTGTAGTTGCAATCCCTACGAGGTGTGGCTTGACTCGCTAGGCGATGCTGGCGGAGATATACCATCGAGATATTTGCAAGGGTAACTCGGGCTGTAATATGCATGCCCAATCCTCGCCAACGTCGGGCTGTTCCACCGCATGACGCGTCCCAGAGGGAAGCACGCATTCTTTTGCGTGCTTAATAACCACCTCAGCCCAATCGTCTCAGGTGAGCGAACATTACATCCGAAGCCGGGTTTCCGATGTCTTTATTAAACGGCCCCCAGGTCGCCAGGGGGGAAGGATTAATTGGATCGACAGCCGCATCGAGTTTTCATTACGTTTTACTTTTTGAACAACACCGAAAAAATTCTTGGGCGAGGGCCCCAACGGTATGGCCTGATTCGATTCCAACCTATGGCCGCCATGAGCGAGACATCGTGCCTTGCGAATTTTCAGCGATAATGGTGATTCGTGGTCGACGCATCTACTTCTCCGGACTATATTCCCGTTTCTCTCAGTTCTTGAACGCCATCTCCGCCCATAGCGACATTGGAAGACAAGGCAGAGAGAGAAGAGATGCGAAAAAAAAAAAACTTGCACTTCGGTACATCGCTCCGACTGCAGGCTAGACGCGGATGAACTTTCTCACGCCCAGGATACCGGTAATGAGCAAGGCACCTGGTCTACTTGTCTAAGTAGCCGCTCCGACGTCAGACTCGGTCACTGACGAGTGCGATGCAACTTCCGTCAGGTCTTGCCTGATATCTCCATCTTCAACCCCATTGCATGTCCCTAGCTACATTCCGTGGCGCTCTCAAGGACAGCTTACTTTCAAAAAAGTTGGTATTACAGCGTAGAATGACGGCGACCTCGCTTCGCGATATATTCCTATTCCTACTCCTACTCCTATTTCTCCTCCCTATACTTTCGCATTACCTCCCTCTTGCATTCAAGGCATAAGCGCAGGGCTTACTAGTAGTTAGTCAGCCTGTGAGTTTCTCAATTCATTCATTTACTCACTCGGTCGCTCTAGGATTTACCCTGTTCATTCGCCATACACTTTGCATACTCATACACGCATATGATATACGTTTACACATGCATATCTACAGACCTACACACACACACATGCATACATACTCATCTAGACCAGACTAGATTAGACCAGGGAGTAACACGCTGAACATGCATAGCTCGCTTACCATGCATCCAGGATAGGTTACCCACCTTACACATGTAAATGAGAATGACAGATACCTACCAGGCCACCTATTTTTCTTAAGATAGCTCAATATATCCATCCTTTTTATCATGTTTTTTCAGGTCCTCAGCCGTTAATTCCTTGGCATCAACATCGTTCTAGATTGAGTGTCTGGGTTGCTAGGTGAGGTAGCCGAGCCTATTATTTTGCCGATTGAACAGTCATGTCATGTCATGTCTTCCTTCATTCCTTCAGTCCTCCAAGCTTTTATGCTTCGTATTGCGGAGCCTGTTGTCATTTGCAGTATGGTAGTTACACAGCGGGGATTATGCATTCTGTTTTTATGCCGTTGTGGTGCGGTGCGTGCTTGCTTGCTGCGGGAATTAGGTATGTCACGAGGAGTGGGCGGGAGTCTGGGCGTTTACGAAGTAAGTAGCCAAGGCAAAGCAAGATAAGGTAAGGTAAGGTAAGGTTGTATGGCTTGAGTAGAAGTGAATCACCTCTGTTGTGAAAGAAAGAAACTAGAGTCTAGATCGGGGAGGTCTAAGTAACTTGTCTGAGGCGAGTAAAATTGGGGTTTAAACGTGATGTGAGTGAGTGAGGGAGTAAAGGATCGAGAGAGAGTGAGTGAGTGACTAACCTAAACAACAGAGAGAGGGCAATAGAGGGAGGGAGAGAAGGGTTACAACTCATAAAATACTGACCTAGAAGTGAGATAGATTCATGACTGAATTTTTCTATTTCTTCCCAATCATACTTACATACCTACTTACCTAGGCATATATGAAGTGAGTCTGACTTATTGATCAATTCTCACAGCATCATACCTATGATCTTACGTGGTATCTATCCACCGACGTCAAAGAAGTTACGGTACGCGAATACATCCCTCAACTATCTGATAAGTTGTAGAACTGTAGAAGTCTTATAATGGGTTTGAACGTCTTCTCTGTTGTGCTACAACCAAGCTACGCGCATAACTCAAGTACGCATACCTGTCCTATCGCCTGCTTCTGTCCGCCTTCGGCGGTGTGCTCGACTTGACTTATTGCTACGGTAAAGAAGTAAGTAGCTCACTCGGTTAGGTCATAGTGCTGTTGAAGTTAAAGTCATATCCAAGCACTGTAAGTTAGATCACGTTAGGTTAGGTGAGGTGAGTGAATCTAAGCTTTTAGTATTGGTATCAAAACGACCGTGATAACATTTCAATAGATACATTGGGTTAGGCACAAATATACATGAATGCCTGCTCCGCCCCCAGTGTTTACATAGTGGGAAATTGGATATCTTAGGAGAGCACTGTTAAATATAAGTGAAAGCTCACAGTGAAGGCATATGGCATTTTCTCAGGAACCGCTCTTTCCCATTCCCTGGGGCATTCAAGCTCCAACAGAAATTTACGATCAGCTTAATGAGCAAACGTCACTGGTAATCAAGCAAGGCATCACTATGTACTTAGGTATCATGACTTAGAAATTTGAGGGTAGCCTGAGATTTATTTTGGTACATAAGGGGGTCAATAAGCAGCAAAATCTGCTAGCAACGCGTAATGACCTCCTCGAGGTAGTTTGCCAGATAAGCTCCTGAAATACAAGGCTGGCCTTTTTTTTTCTTCCTCCTCTCGGCCTGACGCCTGTACGCTACATCTAAAATACCTGGTAAATCTACAAAAGTGAGGACATGCCGCCATTTGTAACAACATTTCCACACTTTAAAACTTGTACACCTGGTCCTTGGTGTAGCCCAGCTCCTTCAGGATACCGGACAGCTCGCCCTGATCCTGGGGGCTCGTCTTGGTACCAGAGATGGCCTTGTACATGCCAGGAGGGCCACATACAAAGAGCTTGATGTTTGCCTCCTTGGGCTCGGGCAGGACAGTCTTCAAGAGGTCCTTAGTGATGTATCCCTTGTTGCCGACCCATTCCTTGGGCGGGTTGTCAAGGACGTAGAAGGCCCGGAATCGCTGTGGGTAGGTGTTCTCGATCTCGGCGAGCTCGTGCTTCAACAGAATGTCTTCCTCGGTGACGTTGCCATAGACTAGTGTTACTTTGGTCTTGTCCTCTGGGTTTTTGAAGATGGCCCGGATCAGCTGGAACATCGGGGTAATTCCAGTGCCACCGGCCACCAGGGCGATGTGGTCGTGCTTGTTGGGTGTCCAGGGGTATTTCGGTAGGGGGCCCTTGAAGTCAAGGCGCTGACCAGGAACCATATCGTGGAGGTGTGTCGACATGGGGCCGCCGGGGTATTTCTTCACCACGAGTTCAATGTAGCCTTTCGCATCTGCTCAAAAAGATTATTCCATTAGCGTCCTCACCCTCCATAACCACACATTCCGTTGGAAAATATAGGTAACATACCCTCGTCGCTAGTTGGGGTATATGGTCGGAGGACGGGCTTCTCGCCCTCGGGGACGAACTTGGTGAGGAGCGCGCTGGCGATAGCCAAGCCGGAAACCATGTCGTCCTCCGGCAGCTGGAAGATGAACTTCTTGGTGTTGTGGTTGATGGGCTGGACATCTTTGAGCAGCAAGGAGACGAAACCCTGGTCGCCGCCAGTGAAGGCCTTCTTTGCCGGGCCGGCGACTTTGTTCAACTCCTCCTTCACCTTGTTCTCGGCCCTAGCTCCGGCGGGCGAGTTTAGGAAGTAGTAGCCGACACCGCCGACACCGAGGGCACCTGCTGCGGCGTAGGCTACAGCATTGGAACCTCCCTTCGGGGACTCGGTCGCGTACGAGCGTGCGGAGAGAAGCGTCTGCGGATGCAATTCGACTTGTTAGTTTTGTATCCCTCAGTGTTTTGATCGGAATGATCGGACAAACACGATGTTATCTCGAGCGCAACATAGACAACGAACTTACGCGCTTCAGAGGCTGCGCTGCCCGGAAGGCTGATCTGGCAAACATCTTAATCTATTTGAAGTGTGGAAAAAAAGAGCGTTTTGGAACCAATTGAGTTTGAATTGGAAGCACACGAGAAGTTGAGGCCGTCTTTACACAAGAAGCTGCGAAAAGACGGCCCACTATAGCATGCACCCATAACGTCATCAGCCGCTAAACGCAAGTGCTAGCTTAGGTAGCTACTCTAGTAGCTTTGCTTATAAATCTAGGCATTTAATGCACCTAAGCAGATGATACCCCTTATCAGGACAGGCACCCCTGGCGATGCTGCGAGAAGCGACAGAGATTCCGTGATTGCATTTCCTGAATTCCGAATCCAAATCCAATTCACGATATCTTTAATATATCGTCAACATTGACGACCTGACCTGTTTCCAAGGACTTGTTTGCTGCTATGCCCGTCAGGATCGACAGTGCCCCGTCAACATGACTGGCTGCACGCATGAACTCGTCCGAGACGGGGTTACCGAAGAGATCATTCAACAGTACCGTATCACCACCTCCATGTGCTCCCACTCCATCATCGATCTCAATCTCACGTGGCTTTTCAAAAAGCGGCCGAATGAGTAATGTTCGCCTTTCCAGCGACCCCTCGGCTGCCTGATCGCCTCCTGAGTTGACGTAGCTATTCTCAACCACTTCCAACTCCAGGCGGCCCCCTGTGCCGTTGAAACTCACCCGAAACCCCTCCCAGGGCGCATAAGCCGTCAGCGAGTATGTCATCACAGCTCCATTCTTATACCGCACCAGTAGGTTCATGGTGTCTTCGATGCTGATGCCGTCGCCGAAGACGCTCTGGTCGCGGTAGTACGCGTCCTCGTGCTCGGCGTCGAGGTACATGGCCTTGAGCTGTGGATGCTCCTCCATACGCAGCGCGAAAGGATCCGTCGCAGCTACTTCACTGCCATATGCTCGAGTGTAAAACTTGGTTTCCCCACGACGCTCGGCATTTTCACGCCCGTAGAACTTCAGGTCCCCTTGCGCGTACACTGTCGCCGGTCGTGTCTGCAGCCAGAAGTTGATGAGGTCGAAGTGGTGCGTGCTTTTATGCACTAGTAAACCGCCACTGTTGCGCTTGTCTCGGTGCCAGCGCCGGAAGTAATCCGCGCCGTGAGATGTGTTCAGCATCCATTCGAAGTGTACACTGGTCACCGTGCCGATAGCGCCCGACCGAATCAATTCGAAGACCTTGGTATTGTGAGGAGCATAACGGTAGTTGAAGGTAACGCGCACATTCTTGCCCGTTCTCTCCACCGCATCGAAGATTTCGTGGCAGCGTGGCGCGTCGATGGTCATTGGCTTTTCTGTGATGACGTTGCACCCCAATTCCAGAGCCCTCACGATGTAGATATTATGAGTCCGGTCGATTGTCGTCACAATGACTTCATCGGGTTTCGTCTCTTTGATCATCTTCTCGAAATCAGATGCGAGGAATGTTGGGACTGCGCCGTGACCCAGGGCCTCAAGCTTGGAGTTGGCATAGTTCATACGCGTCTGGTTCGTGTCGCAGATACCGACAATACAGGATGTTTTCGCGTAGTCTTGTGCGATGGCCGTATAGAAGAATATGGCCCGACCTCCAGTGCCTACCATGGCATAACCTTTTTTCACCTGTTCGGCCATCTTGATAATATTGTGTTCAAGCCTCTCTATTTGGGATTTTGCAGGTCGATATGACTTAGAACCCCCTAAAGAACTTCGAAACGAACCAATCTGGATTAACGACGCCTATATTTCAACACTAAAACCTATGGATTTTCAAACTCTAGTTGCTGGGTATCTCAGTTCGGCTTTGTTGAGATTTTGTGACGATCAGGATTGGGTTGGGGAACTTGGAGACTCTTTGGTCCCCTGTTCGTTCTCCAAGAGTCGCACACCAAGGAGGGCTCCAGTTCGCAATGCCTGCCAGCAACATTGAAGGCGCTTTTCTCGCATCGTGGGGGACCGGAGACACCTCTCGAGCGTCCTGATATACGTAAATATCCCATAGGATTGGTGGAAATACGTCGCTATCTTCTATCCCAAACGCGAGATCTTTCTAGGCCAAGCTGGGGTTCTCCGCTTCAACCCTAGATATCCCGTTAAAACTTTGCGGGGAAGTTGGAGCCCATTACATTTGCCGCGATTCAAATATAGCCATGACCAATGAAGATCAGCGACAGTTAGTAATCCCTAGAATAAAATCAGACAAGGGTAAGCAGGACTATTCGTTAATCACTTTCCTTTAGCACGGGGGGCACGGATTGTCCTACCGTCGGTTAAATATTATCCGAAGGCTAGAACTCGCCGCTCGCCATCGCAGCTGACAGTACAATAGGCCAGTCTGTGTGAGATTCTTGAGGCTTTGCCTTCACATTGGGTTTAACAATAGATTAGTCGAAAGTCAATAAATTAGGCGAGATTTTTGTCTTGCCCGGTGGTACGCCTCAAGATAACTCTGTATCTGCTTCGAAAGCGGTTCTACGAGTTCTGGACTAGATTACAATCACATAACCTAGTCTCGCTCTCTTGGCAAGCGAAGACTCGGCGTCGAGACATGAGAAATGCTTGCCTGAGGAGAACTATATCAGGGATGCTAGGATAGTCATCCATTTCACCCAAATGACATGATATGCATGCAAGTCTATCGCGCCAAGTCTTCAGCTGTGTAGCATTACCCGGCAACTATCATCTATCTCCGCATCTCTGCTATCCAATTCTACGGAACCATATATAGCTTGCATGTTAGCATCAAGCTCACCGAGCCGTGATCGTCGCTTTCCCGTACATTGTGTGTGGAAACGACTCTACACTTTGCCTGTTCACATGAGACACTCCGGTTCTAGTTATTAAAGGTCGAGATGGCGGACGAGCCCTCAAAATCCGCTGCTCCTACTGCAGTTCAAGACCCAGACACAATATCTCCAGCAGCACCAACCTCAAATAATGCACCGCCAGCTACTGTCCTCGCAGATAAAGCTGCCAAGTTCATTGCTGAGCATGGAGAGATCGAGTTCGATTACGAGGATGAGCGCAGCGTGTTGAAGCTTGTCGATAGGCGAATTTTACCTCTCCTCCTCGGGGCATACTTCTTCCAGCAGCTTGATAAGTCCTCGCTATCATACGTATCGATATTCGGCATCATTGAAGATGCGCACTTGACGTCCCGTAAGATCTCTGAATATTATTATTGTTTTATCCTATGTTGTTTCGCTTTACTATGTCCCCTGTTATTAGCAATATCAGATGCCGCAGATATTATTCCCATGACCGGAGTACTCTGGATTTCGTAGACGCAATCCACTGCTGAAGGAGAGTCTATCTACTGCCTGTAGCCCTTGCTCTCGACTACCGTACCTATTATAACACCTACGTGTATATCCTGTGATTGACCGCTTATATAACCGCACAGATGAATATTCATGGCTGGGCTCAATCTTGTATTTCGGTCAGCTGGCCTTCCAGCCTGTAGCCGCATTCTTGCTCGTTCGACTACCGACGGGTAAGGTCATAGGCACCGCCATTGTTCTATGGGTACGTCATCAATTTTTCTATTTCAATTTCATCGCGGTGTAAGCGAAATAAAGCGCTGAACAGAAGATATGTAGGGAACGAGTGAGGCGCTCCTCGCAGCATGCACGAGCTTCAGCTCTCTCATAGCGCTACGGTTCCTCCTGGGGGCCTTCGAGGCCTTGATCGCGCCGAGCTGCATCGCGATAACGCAGATGTGGTGGCGCCGCTCCGAGCAGACGCTGCGCACGTCGTACTGGAACGCCATGAACGGTGTGACGCAGATCGTCGGCAGCCTTGTCACCTACGGCTTGGGTCACATCATGAACGAAAGGGTCTACCGGTACCAGGTGATCTTCATCTTCTGCGGGACCCTGACAGTCCTGTTCGGCGTCCTCTTCCTCTTCCTCATGCCCGACTCCCCCATGGAGGCCAAGTACCTGACGGAGCGCGAACAACTCATCGCTGTAGAGCGACTGCGCGCGAACCAGATGGGCGTCGCGAGTCGCAAGTGGAGGTGGGAACACGTGCTCGAGACTTTCCTGGACTTGAAGACGTGGCTTTGGTTTCTTATCATGACTTCTATCTCGTGAGTTTGCTCATCAATACCTATCTTTTAATTTGACATTGGCGCCGATGGACTCTGACGTTGGATGCTAGAATTGCGAGTGGTGGGATCGGCACATTTGGAAACCTCATCGTGAAGGATTTCGGCTACACGAACTTCAATGCGATCCTCTTCAACATTCCGTTTGGCGTTATTCAATTTGTCGTTACGATGTAAGTGGCATAGGATAGCTATTTCCGTCTGCCTCTACCAGGACTACCCACTCGAATATTTCTACCCTGAAGCTAACACCACAACCCGCAGAGGCTCTGCTGCTATAGCGACAAAAATCCGGCGAAAGGGCCTTGTCATTACCGGCATCAGCCTCTTGCCAATCATCGGAACAATCTTAATGCTTACAGTGCCTCGAAACGGACACACTAAGGGCGTGTTGCTCTTCGGCTACTACCTAGTCTCCTGCCTGGGTGCCATCACGCCCATGATATTCACGTGGCAGGGCCAAAACACAGGTGGCGACACGAAGAAGAAGACAACGACGGCCGTCGTGATCGTCGGCATGTGTGCGGGGAACATCATCGGGCCGCAACTCTTCAATACCAAAGACGCGCCGCTATACCGCCCTGGTCTTATCGCGGCCCTCGTACAGTTTGCTTTCGTCGGATTGCTTGGGGCGTAAGTTTGCTAAAATTACACCCGTAAACGACCTGCTAGTACAGTTACTTACTAACGTCTTTTATTATCAGGTTGATTCCGATGTACTTGATGTTCTTGAACAAGTGGCATGGCAAGAAGAGAGTGCAGCTTGGTAAACGAGCCAACATTGTCGACGAGTCTATGATGAAGAAAAAGGAGATGGAACAGGCAGCGCAAGGCGGGGAGCTGGATCATAAAGAACATATCACGAGCGTTGAGGATGACAGGGGCCTCCAAGATTTGTCGGATCTTAAGAATGAGGATTTTATCTACGTCTACTAATTAATAGTAGAATACCAAGGGTCTCGGCAAGCCAAGCAGCTTTCCGGATAGAACGAAATTGTTAAGCTATAGTATGCATAATACCAGCAACTAGATATCCAAACACACCATCTACGTTTGTCACCGCTTCAGGAATTAATACGTTCGGGTTCGCACATGGCGCTGGGAGGTGAACCGTTCATCAAGATCTCTCACTATTCACCAGATCGTGTCCATATCTTCTTTGTTTCAAGGGGTACATTCGAGAAGGATAAGAAGGTAATCGGTGGTCCGCATCCGGTGTTGCTTGTCAAAGACAAAGACACCAGCCACTAAACGAATTTAACTAACCGATGTCAAGACAACGCATTCGCCTGCAACAAAGTCGGGTCTCTAGTGGAAAATCGCCCACATCGCAGGCCTCATTAAGTCTAGCAACATTCTGTTTCTCTAGTAGAATAGCTGCTAGAAATTCAATCCAATCTGCCAATTTATACTCAAAATAGATAAATAAGATAGTACAAACCCCGCCCATAATGACAATAGAAGACCCAATCGACCTCGCGCGCACCAACGTCCTCGAGCGCAAGGGCGGGAGAATCTCCGTGAACAAGCGATGGCCACGCAAGACACACACCAAAGGCCCACCAGCTCTTCCAGATGAATACCAAAAGAACAGGGGCCTGGCTCGGGCCTTCGACGCTCTGCAATTGCTGCAGGCGAGCCGGGACATGCACCTATCTCCGACTGGCTTGAACGTGCCCCTCGAGTACCTACACGACTCACTTCCGGAGATCGTGAAGCAGGACGTTCATATCTTCCCTGCGGAGGCGAAAGGGCCATTCAGCAGTGTCAGCAGCAGCAACGCCTCAGGCACCGGAACAGAGACGGGGATAGTGACAGGGGCCTTACTAAGCAGGGACAAGTTTAACAGGAATTTCAGGCCGCACTTCATGAACAAGCCTTATCACTTCTGGCCTATCGAGATCAATCGCAGCGACGGCAACTACGGTGGTAGTGGTAGTGGTGGTACAGATCATCGTCCTCCGCACTGGGGCCTCATCTTCATGAACATCGGCGCCCACCACGTTGAACCTTCTGATCCGTATATCGCATTAAAGGATTACGTCATCATAAACCCTGATTATGGGAAGGATGCGAGAAAACTCGAGGACGATATCGATGCGCGGCTAAGGCAGATCTTGCAATCTAATGGCGTGGATGTTTCTATGAAGACACGGCGAAGGACGTGGGTTCCTCCGAGGTGAGTGATGGATGAGTTCTTGTTGTTGTTGCTGTGTCCCCGTATATGCCCCTGAAGCCTGACAAAATCCCTACTGCCTGTTTAAAGAGTGCAATCACTAACTTCGAAACTAGTATGTATATACCTGTCTTTCTCACAATCCTCGCCATGAGTGACAAGACATGCGCTATTAGAGCGTAGTTCAATATTTTGCATTCCACCCTATACGAACAAGAAGGAGCTGTGACTAACCCAGAGGCAGTGAATGCCCCGCAAGTTAAGTCCACAGACCAGGGAGAATACTGGAGCTCCGGATTACGCGTGTTTGAGATGATGCGTATCTGGCTAGAGCGGATGACCGAGTTCTACTGTTACAGCCCCGGCGAGAATATCGGCAACAAGGAGACTTTTTGGGTGCACCCGCATCCGGGCTGGTTTAATGCGGACTTTGTGCGGTCTAGCATGATAGGGAGTAAGCATTTAACCCTCTCCCCTCCCTCCTCCCCCCTTTTAATTAAGGGAGAGAAGTCCGTTTGCTAATGGTGCGGCTTTCTTGTGCAATTTAATAGTGGCGGCTTCCCAAGTGAATATCATCATGCAAAGCACCACCCGCATCGGCATCGAGCCGATCCTAGACGGGGCCATGAAGAACGAGACGGAAAAGACAGCTATCAAGACAGTTAGCATGCTTCCGGATAGTACGAACAACCGGGCCTACCAGCCCAGCGAGAATCGCGACGGGGCTATCGCTATTATGTTAGATGAGAATGAGGGTGGTGAGGAAGGTGGTGAGGAGGGCGGTGGCGAGAACGATGAATCTGGATCAGTATCAACTAGCGATAGTGATTCGTAGATAGGGGGGAATATTCCGGGCAACAAACCGAGGGGAATATTAAAGTAAAAGATAACTGCTTATAAACATCCATGCAAATAACTTCTACGTACATCAATCACCATGTCAGGCAGCAGAGTGGAAATCTAGCATCGATAAGGTGTGTGATTGCCACAATTTTTTGTTATAAATCTCATTAATGCCGTAAAAGATATATACCACGAGCAACTCATATTATTCATCTATTTACTTTTTAATGCTATGTCTTACGACTCTGGCAATACACACAGTCTCTTCCGAAGCGCCAGTGTTTTCGTTGTCAAAACCTAAGGTCCAAGCCCCTAATATTACTAGGCTACAAAATCTATGAGAAACTACTTACTTAGAAAGACATCCCGACGGACAAAAGCTCAAACTCTTTTATCTATCTACTTGCCTACCCACCACTTGCTCTACGCTGCTGTCTAAGCTGCACCCCCGAAAGGAGCAAATACAACTCTTCTTCATCCAAAATAAGCCCGCGTCTCCTCAGCGCGGGGATGGCCAGCTGTTCCGTCCACTCAGCGCACCTGAAGAGCGGAGGTCTCGACTTATCGCCCCTCTTATAGAACCTTAGTGGTTTCAGCGTCTTAAACTGCTCGTACTGCATATGCCAGAAATTGAACGCCTTCTGCTTATGCGGCGCCGGCAACTTTCCAAGAATACTACACCATGCTCGCGGGTGAGATTCTGCAGGTGTATATCCTAAAAATGTCTTGGAAGAGAAGGACCGGCATTCTTCTACCGGCTTGCGCAGGTCTCTCATTGCGTATTCCATCCCCGAGGCAAGGCTGCCGGTGACGTCGTGGATGATGGTCAATTTCGGCTTTCTAGCATCGGCATCGGGGTTCCGGCGATCGTGATACGGGTCCTCGATATAGATGCCATGGTGATACCGCGCAGTTTCTGGTGTGACGTCTTCGTCGTCGTAGTCGAGATTGAAACGCGCGTGCCAGACGAAATAGTACCCTGGTATAGGTATCGGTTCAGAAGAAGACATTTCCGCAAAAATTGATGAGAAAGGGAATTAAAAATAAAACTTGGAATTCAGAAAGAGCACAGATGGCGCAATAGCTAATAGTTCGTTCTTGAGAAGTGTAACGCTATTGCTTTATGTAACCACATCGCAGTTCCTGGTATCGGGGCAATACAGTAGAGGTTAATACGGACCAGAACACAATGATAAAGGCATTAGTGCGGCGGTATATATAAGACTAAGTGAGAACTGACTATTACTATATTGTCACGTACATCCGTCCATGTCTTCGTGACGATAATAGCGTCGCTTTTCCGTCAGATGGATAGCATTGACTGTACATTAGTACTTCCCTTCAAGTCTAGAAAATAGGACACTACAGTGAAGCAGAACATCACTTAGCAGAGGAAAAGAGATGTTTGTCTACAGTCAGCCGAGTACTGCTGTAGCGAACTTCGGTTCAGTCCACCTCTCCACCGACATACTTCTCAGTATTTAATGCGCCACCCCTAGCTGGGTCTGAAGTGTGACGCGATCCCAGCTCAAGGCAAGGATGGTCAGAACCGCGGTAGGTCCGTATTTCCACACGTACTGTAGTCCAACGAGCGCAATGATGATGCCCTTATTACGTGTCTGAAATAAGGGGTAGAGTCTCGCTGGCAGCGAGGAAAAGTGTAAAAGTAGGATGAAGGTGACTAAGACCCAACGTTAGAGGTTTGAAGGGCGCCACATGATGGACTGGTGGGTATGTTTCGATCGGAAGCTTAGATTGACAAGCTTCAAGGTGATAAGTCGCCTGGAAAAAAAGAAACCCTAACGGTTGTCGTCGTCGTAACTCTGACTAAACAAGCGAAGAAGAAGAATACCATTCAGTTAGCCTGTCAGGTTGCCTGAATACTTACCTAATTGCTCATCTACTTAGGTGGTGGGTACTAGAGCTCTATTAACGTTCATTAAGTAACTGGGTTGCCGATGGAGGATGGTATGGTAAGGCATGTAGATAGCTCTTTCCCTCTCTTACTACCTTCCTACACAGTAGTGGTCCATGTTACAAAGACTTAGCGATGGTTTGTTTCTTGTACGGGAAGCGCCTGCGTGCATTCGTTCATATCATGATCCATCCTACTTGCCGGGTTTCACCCAAGTCCGTCGCGCCCCATCACTCAATGTCCTTCTTAATAACAGTATCTACCCCTCAAACGAATGTAGTACAGGTAGCAATGACCGTGCTTAAGGCATAGCTTGACTTCGCCCTCGTTCAGATTTGTCGTGATTACCTACTACTACATACAACTAGGTAGCCAGTATCTGCCCCGCGCTTTCTAATACAACCCCACCCCCCCCTTCTATAGAACCTACAGGTTTGGTAGGAGGTAGGTGTCGCAAGTTTTATTGAAATCTCACGTGCCTGCTTAAATCAGATATTATCGAAAGGCAAGACCGCTATAAACACTGCGGGTATTAGAGTCCGAATCCGGTTTGCCATTGCAGTGTGACCTAAGCATTGGTAAGGTTCATAATTGTCACGATGCCCCCGGCTTAACTACAATATATCTCATTTGCTTCTGTTATCACCTCAGCTGACGCCCGCCACAAGGTATAGACCTCCCCAAACATGACCTTTTCTGTGTATGTTGTGATGTGGAATGCTATGTTCTAGTTGCCTCTCGCGACAGAAACTTGCATCGTCTGTCTCGTCTCTCGAGAAGCCAAACAGACTGCTAGCCTAGATCAGACCTTGTCCGAAGTCAGGAGTCTTCTATAGAAGTGTCTCTAGAAAAATCTTCGGAAACCTATCCTTTTCCATCTGCGTCCTTATAATCTTTAGATATTAAGAGACTCTGATTGATGATGAATCGATCTCAACGCACATTTATGTGTCGAGCATGATGGTTTCGCTAGACGTATGTTAGTATTGATTAGGAACAGGGTGACTACAACACTAATTTTGACCAACTTACGTTTAATGCGCGTAAGAATTTATATATCTTAGTCTCTCTTTGCAATTCTCTTCCTTTCAGGTTGAATGGCCGTTCAAGTCGTAACATCATAAAGCCTGTCCGAATGCAAAGGAAACAAACAAGCAGCATTTTATCCCGTCAACTGACCACGCGTAGCAAGACGCATAAGAATCTCGACTGTCGTCCCAGGCGTCTGCGAGGTACGAATAGCCGGAGCCGGCGGAGGAGGCGGGCGGTCAATGATCATGATATCAGCGTCAATATGAGCAGCAGCACCTTTGTCCTCGCCTTCCCCTTCGTCCTCCTCATCTTCATCGTCTGATTCATCCTCCTCATCGTCAAAAGTCTGTCTGAGACCCGTCCGGACGTTCTCGATGCCCATCGCGCGCTCTTCGGCCGTGAAGAAGTCGCCTTCCTCATTCATGACGTACTCGGCGATCCGGACGCCGCATGTGTCGCGGTTCTGGCTCCACACATCCTCGAGTGCCTTCTCCTTCGCCTTCTCCTGGTTAATTGTGTTGTTGCTGTCCTCGCCCAGGGCCGCCTCGGGCGGCACCGGTAGATTGGCCAGCGTCTGTCTTCCCTTATCCATGTACACCTCCACGTCGGGCTCGGCCTTCTTGCGCAGCAGTTGCAGGAGCACATTCTCTTGCGTGCGGCCGGGGAAGTTGGTGGAAGGGTGTACCACGATTCGGCTAAAGAGCTCATTGTTCTGGGCCAGTGAGTCGACGATGGCTTGGAGGTTGAGGTTCAGGATGTCGGCTGAGGCTTGAAGGGAGTCTCTGTAGCCCGTCGACGGTTAGCAACGGAAAAGGAGGAAGATACGATCATCAGGAGGAAGAGACTGCGCACATGCTCGGTAGGGGATTGCTAACGAAAACATCGTTTTTGAGGCTGTTGATGCTACTGGACAGCTGTGATAGCCGTTGGCGCGTCTGTTCTACGGCCTTGAGCTCCTCCGGCGTGAGCCCGAGAGAAGCCATGGTTTGTAATTGAATTGGTGTACTACTGCAGGATCTCCCGTTACACGTCCGATGGTTTAGTAGGAAACTATATTTGAATATTAGTAGGGAGGATAAGCAAGTCTTCTGGACCTTACTCGGTCGTACGATTGAATGGTGACCATATAGATCAGCCACAATGATCACTCCAGCAACATTGAATCCTCATTGAAAGTCGCAAGACCACACCATTGTGAAGTCGGGCATAATCTAACTCATTGGGGTTAGCGGACATGACCTGCAGGACTGGCATGCGGGGCGTTATGCGGGGCAGTGTGAGCCGCCTTCAATTGGACTGGAACAACCTCATCTGTGCCTGCCGAGCCACATGGGATGACAGGGTTGCCTCTCAATTCAGGGTCCTGATTAGCACGTGCAAGCTGGGGACAATACGTCAAAAGTAGGAACGTAGCGAGGTAGCTAATAAATATTCGTTTCATTCAAGAGTGCATTGGCAGCAATGGGTAAGTTCATTAGGGACCTGTTCTATACTTTCGTTCTAGAGCGGTATCAAAGGAGTTTATTCTGTACTTTTTCATACAAACACTATCTAGGGCCGCAGTCCAACCAACCGCTCGAAAACGCCATAAATCGTGATCATAAATATGCTGTCGTGAGGCACATGGTGGATAAATCCTTCTCATTTTTGGTTGCCCACATAGTTGAAACCGCATTAACTTTGAGTCATCATGCCGTAAATTGTTAACTTGCCTCGCTAAGTCGCTTCGATGAGTTAAAAGTAAAATATAAAACAAAATTTGACTCGTGCATGACGCGTACTCTTTGTTTCGATCCAGGGTTACGACGGCTATGGCAGGCACGTAATCAATGTCGCCATATCTCTTGCTCTCTTAATCGAGTCAGACCGGAGTCTATTCATTGTGCGACCCGGCCTGGTCAACCACGATGTCTCGGGTTTCCCGTCCGTATGTGTCAACGGGAGGGAAACGGGCTCGCCGCTCAAGCTCATCGAGAGGCAAGAACGAACGGATGTACTTGTTGGTACCGTTGTCATTCGGATTGTAGTCCCAAGGGTCAAACTTGCCGACATTGAGGGCTCCCCACACGAGACGTCGTGTCCTCTGAGACAGAAGCACAGATTTGGTGATAGCGTCGAAATCCCACCGTGCTTTAGCTTCGGCCTCGAATTTCTCAAACCTAGCCTTGGCCTCCTCTTCATCCGCAGTCAGTCCCTCGGTCTTATTCGCTAGCTCCGCTAGGTTGACCAGCTCGAGAGGATCTTTTTCGAGGTTGAAGAGTTGAGGTGGGTCAGTGGGACAGGTGATGTACTTCCAAGGTCCTCGGCGGATCATCATGAGAGGGCTGATCGTTCCCTCGCCAGTGTACTCAGCTATGACGGTATCGTGACCTGGCTTGCCTTCGAGATGCGGCAACAAAGAGATTCCATCCATCGGCAGCCCCGGAATAAGACTAGTGCCCACGATATCACATAGGGTGGGGAGGATATCCAAAGTTGAAACATTTTCCTTTACTCGGTGAGGTACAAGCCGGCGAGGGTCAGAAATCAACAGCGGGACTCGGACGGATGACTCAAAGTAGCTCATCTTGTACCTATATAAGACTGTTAGCAGCTGGACAATCAGTATCGTAGATTGGAAACCCTACCAGAGGCCTCGTTCACCAAGCATGTCGCCATGGTCGCCGCTAAAGACAACGATGGTGTTCTGATCTAGCCGGCAGTTTTTCAACGTGGTAAGAATACGTCCAATGCAGTCATCTACGTAGCTAACAGCACCGTAATACGCTCGCCTGGCTCTCTTGATTTGATCCTCGCTAAATTCCTGATCCCACAGATCGCAGACTTTCAAGAGTCTCTTACTGTGCGCATCCTGTTTCTCCTGCGGGATCTTCACTTTGGGCAAAGTGATATCGACACCCTCATACAAATCCCAGTACTTCTGTTCGATAGTGTAGGGGTCATGAGGATGGGTTAGAGACAACTGTTAGAAAAGTAGTTAATTAGTCTGCGTTGTTCATCAAGTCATGAGACCGTACTGGCAAGGCGAGGTTTACGTACCGTGAGGCAGAATGGCCGGCTATCCGGGCCCTCGCGAACCTGGTCGTACAGGAACTGAGTGGACTTATACATGACCTCTTCATCATAGTCTAATTGGTTGCTCCGCACACACGTTCCAGCCTGTAAAATGGAGCTTGCGTTGTGATACCACTCCAGTCGCCTATCGGGTTCATCCCAATTGACAGCCCAGCCAAAATCACCGGGGTAGATGTCACTGGTCAAGCGCGTCTCATACCCATGCAGCTGATCTCCAACGAAATGCATCTTCCCGGCCAATGCGGTGTGGTAGCCCTTGAGCCGCAAATAATGGGCGTACGTGGGCACGTCACTTCCAATCTGGGACGCATTGTCAAAAGCCCCAATCTTCATCGGCAACTGGCCCGATATGAGACTCATACGGGACGGCGCGCACAAAGGCGACGGGCAGTACGCGGAGTCGAACTGTACCGACTTGGCTGCCAGCGCATCCAGGTTCGGTGTAAGGATTTGGGACTCGGAGTTATAGATTTTGAGTTGAGGAGCAGCCAGCTGGTCCGCCATGATGAAGAGGATGTTTGGCAAATTCTCACCATTGGCGTTAAGACCAGCACCGGCACCACCGCCATTTAACCCATTTGGTTTTGTACCCGAGCCGTTGGGCTGCTGGCGCGGAATGGAATCGATATCAGGAGCCATGTTGGAAAATACGAAGTCATGAGCGGTGAAGAAGTCAAACAGAAGAAGACGATTTCTCGAGACTATGACTCGAGATGGGAGAGAGTCCAATAGGAATGGCCAGCGCAATGTGGCTTTGTTTGACTCGGGCGGTAGTGGACTAGTTGACCAGAGAAGAGCTTATCGAAGGGTGGTGGACTGCCCCAATTTTATACGCAGACAGAGTTATAGGAGTTAATCACGTCCAAAGGGCAGGTCGAGACGATCCATCTACCCACTTGCCAGATGGAGATAGAGGGATCCGATGGGAGTGAAGTTTTCTTTTTAGGGAAGCGTGATCAGGTTATCAGATGAGGTTGGGCATATAAAAGAAGAGGACCAAAAATTACAACACGTCCGAGAGACGTCCACCAGGCCTTTTATGTAACACCTGTCCAACGTGGAAGCGAGACCAGATGACAGGAGGAATATTACTCACCTCCTTTTTTCGCTGTGTATTTTTTGGTGTTGTGGAGAGTCAGCACGGTTGTCGGGCTGTCGTGCGATGGCGACATGATCAAGATACTACTAGTATATATTTTGGATATTCTGGATCATATCTCGTCACCGCTCTCGGTTGATTGATTCATGCATTGTAGCGTAGCCAGGCCAAGTGCAAACTGCCTAGCCGTGCAGCCCGTGCTACCCATCCAGGCACCCTCTAAGGGATGTGCGCAGGGAGTCTGCAGGGAGGTAGACGAAAGGGTAGGGGCGCTAAGGATGAAAGTTAAAATGGGGACGGGGAATATACCCCGCACTAAGCCAAAGTTGGGAATAGCTTCTTCAACCCCTTCCTCCAATCATCAACTTGTTACGATGCTGACTTTTCCCTAATTGGGATGTGCGTCACAAAGTCAAAATATACTAAGTTAGTAGAAGAAATATCTATTACCCTCATCCATCTGTATTGTCGAATATTGCCCAAAATCCCAACCTCCGACTTGACCGATCGCCATCGCTGCTAACAAGAATGCTATGTACAGTGCTCGGGCACCTTGCGCACATGCGTATGTACTTAACCCAACTTAGTATGCAAGGGATCTGGGGATTTCACATCGTTTCCGTCTCATGCAGCCATCAGACTATGTAGATAGGGTATGCACTTACCTAGGTAACAATGGCGCGCTTTCGGAGTCCTTGTCGTTACCTTTTTTTGTGTGCAGAACAAAATCATTGGCTATCGAGAGATCCTTATCGACTGCAACCCTATCTAGACCAAGCACGGTCGAAACCCATGGAATACACAAGACTGGACGGTGAAAAGTAGCGTAATAAGTATAGTATAATAAATAAGCAAGGGATCAGTTTCTGCTTGCTCGTCCGGACTCACTCGCGCCGATTATAAATCCGGGGTAACCCGGGGGTGGGCAGCGTGCTTTGGTAGGTAATAATGAAGTGTTTGCTTGTTTGCCTGTTTGCCGGTGCTACCGCCGTGCAGAAGCCCGCAATATTTAAGCTACTTTGTAATATCTGGCTGTTTGTTTAAGTGTATTATTATCCTTGATGTATTATTGGCCTGGAAAGTAGAGATAAATTGTTGCCTTGAGCACGCCATAAAATGGGGACATAGTGCAATCCATTGTAAGAGCACCTCTATGAGATAGATGATGATGAAACAACAGGACTGTCCGGGAGGCCAGCTTCGTTGAGTTGTGACGCACTGTTCTTTTGACAATCTGTATAGATAGCCCAGCCAGCAATAGATACCTGATGTAGGTACTTAGATAGGGATACAGAGAGAGATCGCGCACTGCATCGGATTATGCGAGTCGGTAAGCCGAGTATGCGGGAACATGCTGTGCATGGTATGCAAAAAACGAGAAGACCCGTCATCCCAAGCAGAGCACAAGGGATGAGGGATGCTCTCTGAAATATGATACGCAAAGTTGATCGCCCTATACATGACGTGTCTTTGTTAATTCGGTTTCAAAGAAGCCGATTATTACCTAAATGAAGAGTAAACTATTGTAAAGTCGCTTAAATCATTATGTAATATATCCTTGCCCTTTCATATAATAGACGGAAATTGCTAGGAGAGAGGTCACGAGTAGGTAAGTTTTGTAGGAGTTTTCTCTACCACAAAAGAAGATTACACAGCCAGAGCGTGGTAGGTTGCAATTGGTTGTCGTTGCATCTCTCGATACTGATCGTTACTACCTCAGTCAGGATGGTCCCGCGACGATACGACAGCTGACCGGCCGAGAAAAGTTACGTATCACTTATCTTTGACAGCGGAGAAATATGAGGCCTAATATGTGGTTTTGGGGCAGCCAAGCTGCTGAGCTGAAGTAAAAATACCTTGCAAAACAACACACGAACACATTTTGTGTCCATTAACAAAAGTCGTTGTGGGCCGTCCCTCCGTCGAGCGTCCACTCAAAACGCTCACAGTTGTCTATTTACGATGTTGCAATTTGCTTTAAGAATGGCAACAAACCCCGGAAGCAGTGAGACAGAAGGAGATTGGCTGACATTAGGTAACTTTTATGACAACTATCACGAGGGGGCATCATGCATTGCCAAGAGGTCCGATATGTGGGCAGTTGACGATGAGCACGCGAACAAGATAGCAGCCAGACAAGATAACAGCAAAAGTGAATTAGATTACTTATATGTCGTATATGCTAATAAGCGTATCACAACGTTGCACCAGGGCTCAAACTGCGCCAAGGGAAAAAAACATCACGGGGGATCGGTTAGCCCCTGCGGCGCGTTGATGGCCCTTTACTCTTGAGTGTCGCCGAAGATACACCCGAACTCGGAGTTGTTGTCGAAACAGGCACCTCCTTCATCTTACCCTTAGCCTTTGCCGAAGGCGCATTCCAGTAGTACACCATTTGCGCAGCCAAGACGCAGTTTAAGGTGAATCCTGCAATGAAGCCGTATAGGATCAACTTATCATCCACCTCCTGTAGCGTTGTGAAGATGCGCGAAAGCGAGCCGGCGAGGTAGTTGAAAACCTGCAAGAAAAGCCATTCATTAGTTTTGGATACCGACAATAGTACATGATTGGCCGGATTTCGCTTACGGTGAAGGCACTGAGTTGACCGGTTCCACCCTCCTGGAAGATGGCGGCAATCTGGGGCACCTTGCTTGCCACGCCAAGCACACCGGCGCCGGCCTGTAGGTAGCCCAAGGTCTGCATGTCGAAAAGATTGGTATTGAACAACGTGACGAAGCTCGTGGCTAAGGCCGCAACGAACAATGCGGCCATGCTAGCGCGGCCACTGTAGTTGAGGACCAGAACGGTGATGATGACATTTTGGCCGAGGATCAAGGCTGTCTCGCCGAAAGTGCTGAAAGGGAACCCGTTACGAACGTTGTAGGCGAGTGTGATGAGGTACGACGAGGTTTCGAGAAGGTAGGACAGAAAGCTAATCCCGGAGGCCGACTTGGAGTGCACGAGCTTGATGATTTGCGGAACCTTCACGATCGAGGATGCGCCAATGATGCCGATGCCCAGGCCTTTTGAGATAGCCAGCTTGAGGCATTCAGAGTCGGTAGGATCGAGGTCGAGGATCAGGTTTTTGTAGCACGTCTCGCCGATGATAGAGACACCGAGGTCGCGGATGGGGCCCGGCAGGTTGTTAGTGATCGGCTGCAGAGGCTGCAGAGCAGATCGAAGTGCTTCCATTTTGATTATGAATAGCGCGCCCGAGATACGCGAGGAGAGCAGAAGTCAAAGACCACTATGCGACAACACTCAGCATGACCCAACCGACAATCCGAGAACGAGCAAGTCTGGTTGTCACGGTTTCCCACAGATGAACGTACCTTTTTTGTGACTAGAATTTGCCTACTTACGTGTACCTAGCGAGGCGCGATTGTTGCCCCGAACAAGGCTGATGTGCAGCCATTTGAACGTGCAACACATAATTAATTGCAGGTGGGCTTGACGTCTGACAGCCGTACAGTGCTCAATCTACTGTGTCATGCTGTCCTTTCCACAAACTTTGAGTAAGGTGGGGCGTGTGAGACTCATTGCGACGGCCAACCATGATGTCCAAAATCGACTTCATCTTCAGTTTGAATTGCTAGAAGCTTAAACATAAGCCTAGTTGGCTTAGAAGGGGATATAAGGAAGAATATGCACTCAGAATATTGGTGGTAAAAACTAAATTAACGCCGGCTCCATCCTTATAATGACGTAGGTATCGGAGCGTCACATTCTAAGGTCGGCTATTCTGTGTTACTGGGGCTCGTAGCTCCATCGCAGCATATCTCGCTATAGGAGCAAATACCCCATCAGGTTGTTACTTCATTCCTATAGAAAGGGAATGCTCCCATCAGGTTGATGGCGCTTTTTGACGAAATTCCCTTAAGAAGCATACTTCACCTCAAGTTGATATCGGATCTGGGCATATCTGTATAAGTCGCCACGTCTAATGCTGGCGCGACTCAAAACGCTCCACGACGAGATAAGGCAGAGTTGTTCTATAATAAGGTAATCATCGAGTATGTTCTAAGAGGCTAATATTCCCTTCTTATATGCGGTTCTAACAACAACAGTTTAAAAGTTGAACAAGGACAGCGGGAGATATGGATATTCATATAGTAATAACACTGGAAGAGTTTCTCAATGTGTTAAAGTCTACGTTCATGGGCATCTTTTGGAGGTCTTAACACGGCACTACCAGAGCCTGATGAAATCGGAAAGTAACATCTCTGAACACTGCACGAACTTGTGATGACCAAGGTCAGGCCAGGCCATAACCATAGGTCGCTTCCACTTGAGCGCGAGTTCCTTCTTAAACTCGTGGATGGATTGCATAAAAGAGACCTAACTACTCATAGAGAGTATGTACGGAGTTGGCCCAGTAGTGATAGGCAGATGTGCCGATACTGAAAACCAGTTCTGAGTTGAGGAGAACTGGAAGATTTTGTGGTGGGAGGTATCAGCTGGGTTTATGCCAAGGATACGCCACGAATTGACCTGGGTATAGCTACCTCTATCACCATCACATCGATGATGACAATGATGATGATACTAAGGAGGAGGAGGAGGAGGAGGAAAAGGAGGAGCCGGGCAAATAGACTAATTGTTGCCTCGAAGCCTGCTATATTGGATCGTAAAGAAAAAAAACTCTAAAAAGCGCATTGTAGAACCAGGAACTTAGTTTTTAAGCGGCCCATGTTTTGATGGTGCAGGAGAGTATCCGGGTAGGTGCACGAATCTGCTTGGTATTCCTGAAAGAACTTGCTAATATATAGATGCATCCTGCAGGAGGCTTCATCGCCATAATTTCTGGCCCCTTTACTTACCCTCAAGCCCAGAACTACTACGACGGCTTCAGGGGGTTCTCGCAAGCCTGAATGGTTTCTGGTTGAAGGGATAAAAGAATTGGTCAACAGTAGCCACAGTTTTCTTTACGTCGAGGAGACTACTCATAAGGAGATGACTTCCCAGGTATCATGTATCATAGAGAAGCAAGTACGCTCTCATAAACGTATTATAATTGAGGGGTGCAGCGATTAACTACTACCAAGTCATACAACACATCCTACAGCCTTCCGTCCATCGAGCACTAGGTCTCTCTAACACTCCTTATCCCAGAAACCTATTACCCACTCTTATATAACCACCCATCAGGCAGCCTTAGCCTTTCCCACGCCATTCTGCGCATCCGCCGTAACAGCATCGGCACTACGGGCAACCATCCACCGAACCATAAGCGTATGCAAGATGCGTCCGAAGGCGCCCTCGAGTATCGTAGGCCTCTCATCCAATCGTCTCCACAGGACCGTCTCATTAACAAATCTCACGACCCCCGCGCCATTCTTATTCTTCTCTTTCTGCTGCTGTAGTACGAACCCGCAATCCAGAGCCCCAGAAACGACCAGACTCTTCCATCCTTCAGGGACCGAGAGATCCAGAATAACCCTCTCCCCGCCAGATTCCACGGGGACACGTTCCCTCACGACATAGACGCCACAGACGCGATCCCCGGGCACGAAGCGACACTTGTTTAAATACTCCGCGGAGAAGGTATTGGCGTGCGCCGCGCCGTCGGGTAGACGAGAGACCATGAATTTCATGATGTGCGCCTGCGGCATGTACGTGAACAAGCGCATCGTTGTACTTAGATATTTTTCCAAAACGCCCCTCTCTCTTTCCCCTTCCTCGTCTCCTACCGGAAACCCGCTTAATAATAAACCGGCCTGGATCCCGAGCTTCTCTACGGGGACAGGTTCCGAAATGACGCGTTCTCTCGCAATGATGTAATTATCAGATGTTGCTGCTGCGGCGAGGACGTCGGGCGGGATAGCCACCGTGTCCTCGCCCTCTTCTTTTAATGTCCTCGTCTTCGCCCGCTGGGAAGCAGGCGCCTCGACGCGCGCAGTAGCTGTGGTCCGTCTGGCGCAGCGGTACAGGACGCACGCCACGTACGCGGTGGGGAGGACGACGGGCGCGATGGCTAGTAAGGCGAGCGGAAGATGCGGGATATCCTTCACGCCCTCCACTGCGCTCCATTTTGGGGCCGTGAGACGGGGTAAACTTAAAGGTAGATTGGCTACCATGACTATGTGCAGAAAAGAACGTCCTGGGTAGACAAACGACAGATAAAATAGGTATCCAGGCGAGTCCTACTAAGAGATAGGTAGGCCAACAAAAGAAAAGAAATAACTCTACGTAGGTAATGATAACGTGCTAAAGCGATGATGAATCTGTCTCTCGGGACTGGCTTTTAATAGGAATTATCTGTTATTGGAGGGAGTCGGGAATTCTTGGCATAGGTTCTTGGCTTGTCGATTGTCACTCTTGTTAGCTGATGGAAGCGCGATAGAACCGTAGCGAAGATGCGCATCAACACTATCAAAAATATACTTGCAAATTCAAGATCGCGATCAAGACACTATCGCCAGAGCGGAAATAGTGAGAATATGTAGGCGTACCTCGCTTGCACTAGATCTAGTACTTGGATACCTACTTGTTAAGGTATGACTCATCAAGATGTGGCTGGTTTTGAAGAATCCAGTTCAACATCAAACGAGATGGGTTTCATCGTAATCCGTATTTCGTATCTACACCTAACCTCCCCTACCTATCACATGTTCACAAGACCTGGCCTCAATTTGTAAATAACCTCATATAGATAAATATCTAAAAACTAGCATATTTAGGTATCTATTTCATATTTATTCCAACGCTGTGTAGTAGACGGACTGGTAGTTGGTGTATACATCACGTCTGTTATATACAAAAAGGGGACACTTATGTGGGGTAAAATGGAACAGTACAGAAAAACGCCTTGTGACCGCTTGGCTACTTCAGCACGCCATGCTTTCTATGTACAACCCGGGTATTATGCGTCGATACGGTCTAAAGTGGACAAAGGCACATAGCCGTCATCTTGCTTGGAGCTTCTGCGTAATACAGAGCCGACGAAATCTTGGGCTCTGGTGACAACTCCGGCAAGACCCCAACCACGCCCGCGCCTCTTGAGCCCGCCTTTCTCCGCGAGGAGGGCTTCATCCATCCATGCAGGGCGTTTCCAGAATTTCAGTAGGAGGGAGCTCACAACAACGCTGACACTGCTAGTGGCCATAGCCGCGCCAGCCGCTAGGGGGTGAAGATGGAAACCTAGAGGCAGGAACACACCCATAGCAAAAGGGAGTCCGATAAGGTTATATACGCAGGCCCAGGCCAGGTTAAGCTTTATACGCGCAAAAATGGATCGAGCGAGAGACAATGCCGCTGGCACGTCCATCAGCTGATTGGGACGCATCAAGACTACATCGGCTGCTTCCATAGCGACGTCGGTTCCGCTGGCCATGGCAATGCCGACATCCGCTGTAGCCAAGGCAGGGGAGTCATTGATACCGTCGCCTACCATAGCAACGCATTCGCCTTGTTCCTTGAATTGAAGGATGATTTCCTGTTTCTGGTCTGGCGATACACCAGCGAAGACATCGTCAGCATCAATGCCGACCTGAGAGGCCACGGCTAGAGCTGTCGACCGTTGATCACCCGTGACGATAGCCGTCTTGATTCCCATGCGATGGAGTGCGGTAATGGCCACGGCTGCTCCATCCTTGATGGTATCTGCTAGACATAGATGACCAGCGTAAGTGCCATCAATAGCAATGAAAATATTAGTCGTTCCGGCAGATGAAGACGACTTGCTCGACTTAGTTGCCTTCGAGTTGATTTCTTCTGAATCCTCAACAGCAGACTGTGGTACATCGATCTTGCTCTCACGAAGGAAGCGGACGCTTCCTACAAGAACTTGATAACGCTTGCGCTCCGCGCTAGTTGCTGGCTCCACAGTAGCACTGATGCCACGTCCAACTACGGCTCTAAAGTCGCCGATACTGCCTTCAATACTGCCTTCGTGATCAAGGCCAAGTTCGGATCGAGAAGTGCCTAGAATAGCCTTGCCAATTGGGTGCTCGCTACCAGTCTCAGCCAGTCCTATGATGGTCCACCAGAGTCGTCGGCGCCAATCGTTGTCTTGCCATACTGAGGGTAGCTTTGCGACCGCAACATTCATTTTACCGTATGTGATGGTCCCTGTTTTATCGAGCACAACTTTGGTGATCTTTGTGCTAGTCTCTAGGGCCGCACCACCCTTAACGAGTATTCCGTTTTCTGCGCCGATGCCGGTACCAACCATGACTGCGGTAGGAGTGGCTAGACCTAAAGCGCAAGGACAAGCAAAGACGATCACGGAGATGCACAGTTTTACACAAACCATGAGCTTGCCACCGCTCTTCTCTTCAAGGAAGATCTTTGGCGGGTTTGGGAGAATGTGGCTTAAGATCATCCAAGTGATGAAGGTCAAGAAGCCTAGGATAAGAATTGTAGGTACGAAGTAGCCGGCCAAAGTATCCGCAAGTCGTTGAATGGGCGCTCGGGTTGTCTGCGCCTCCTGGACCAGCTTAACGATTTGGCTGAGTTGCGTGTCTCGACCAGCTCTTGTAACTCGGAAATCGACTCGCCCATGGCCATTGACCGTGCCACCGATCACGCTGCTGCCCTTCTTCTTCTGTACGGGTATGGCCTCGCCAGTCACCATACTTTCGTCGACATAGGTTTCACCCTGGGTGATGGTTCCATCGGCAGGGATCTTGTCTCCAGGACGAATGATGACGATATCACCAACGGAAATAAGCTCAGTAGGTATTACTTTCTCCTCGGTCGCATTACCCTCCTGCGTAGGCGTTTTGGCGTCTTCTGGCGTTATTCCAGCCTCCCAGTTTTCTGCAGCCTTTTCTGCGGCGATCGGATCCGCGTAGATTGTAGCCATAGAGGGTGCTAAAGACATAAGCCGAGAGAGCGCCGTTGAGGTTTGGCCCTTTGCACGGTTTTCCAAGAACCGTCCCAAGGTGATGAACGTTATCAACATTGTGCTGGTGTCGAAAATAGTGCTAGGTCGCGAGTGCGGCGGAAACAAGAAAGAAACCACCATTGCAAATACGCTGAAAAAGAAAGCAGCAGATGTACCCAGAACAACAAGTACGTCCATTGTAGGAGAACCATGCATTACGGATTTGTATGCCGAAGTGTAGAACCGCTTTCCTATACCGAATTGGACAGGTATTGTCAAGGCTAGACAAATAATGTCACCCAGAAACAGGCCGGGAAGAAGTTCCAGGCCTCCGAAGTCTAGGGCAGGGATGGCCATTGGGAATACCATGCCGATGAAGAAGACTGGAATTGTAAAACCCAACGAAACTTGGAAGGCTCTTCGCCACTCTTGAATTTCCCTAGTTTTCGCTAGAGATTCCAACTGAGCGTTGTTGTCGTCGTTGTCTGCGACTAGCGCGTTGAAACCTTGGGCCTCAACAGCCTCAACAATCGTTCGGAGCCCGGTGACACCTGGTTGATGTGACACAGTGAGTCTCGATGTAGAAAGGGTGAGTCTTGCCGAGCTCACACCGGGGAGAGCTACAAGGCCCTCCTCGATGCGCTTAGCGGCCGCGGCATCCGGATTCCCGTATATTTTAAATTGCGCTGATGACGCCGCCGTCTGATCAGAGGAATCAAACGTGGTGGAAAGGATCTTAGCATCGAACCCCCTGTCTTCTATTATCTCAACAATCTTCTCTGATGACACCTTTGTTGGATCATGCGTAATAATGGCCCTCTCAGCTAATAAGCTGATATTGAACTTTATGATGCCGTCTAAGCCAGTAAATCCGCCTTCCACTGCAGATGTGCAAGCGCCACATGTCATTCCTTCGATTGCAACAGTAGATGTTGCGATGGATGGCTGTGAGCCGGACCCAGGATTTGTGTCCTTGCTGGGCTTTGCCTCTTCGCTATCGATTAGAGTAGCACCAAAGCCTCTGTCTTCTATCATCTCGATGATCTTCTCCGTAGGTAAGAGCGAAGCATCATGTTCTATCACAGCTCGCTCAGACAATAAAGAAATGCTGAAATGCTTGACTCCGCTCACATCGGCAAAGCCACCTTCTACAGCAGATGTGCACGCACCACAGGTCATACCCTCAATGGCGATAGTAGTTATGACGGTCGTAGGTCTGTCGTCCTGTTGATATATTGAGGGAGCATGTTTAGGCGTTACCATCGGTGTCGGTATGTCTGTAGAAAGCACCTCTGCCTCGAAACCACGGTCTTCGATTATGTCGTTTATATTCTCGGCGGATATTCGCTGGGGGTCGTGCATGATAACAGCGCGTTCCATAACCAAACTCACGGATACGCTACCAACTCCTTCTATCCCCTTGAAGCCAGCTTCAACGGACGAAGTGCATGCGCCACACCTGGGAGCTGTTAGTCTCTTACTCTAGGAAGGCCGCGGCTATGATAATAAGGATGAATTGGGTGTCGTACGTCATACCGCCAACTCTTAAAGTGGTGGTGGCCCATCTAGCAGGAGAAGGATCGCGAGAAGCTCGCGACGATTCCCCTTGAGGAACTTTGATATAAGTCGGTGCCATGGTGGACGCGCCGGATGGGATAGGAAATGCGAACGAATATGGATACGTTGGTGAGGACAGTAGCGAGTGGCGCTTTAAGTCGGATTGTTGTACACGACTCGAACAGGCCGCTATGCAATGGTTTGTATCATGATATGACTGTCAAATACTACGAAAACAAGGAACTGCCCACTGTCTATGCAGACGCAGGATTACGCCAGTGAAAAGCCAAAAACGATATTGCCAAAGAGGAAGCCAGCTCTTGGGCAGGTGATGGATGGGGACGGGGCTCAATTAATAAGGAGAGGTCGCTGGGAGGTAAGATAGAGTGGGAAAATAATGCGATGCTGGATGAACGAGTCGGATGATCAACTGCTCGGATTCGCGGGCGGGATAAGTGGAGTACGTATATGATCTAAGCAAATGCTTATTTTGTAAGGCATGTACCTCTGTCGCATATGTACAAGTTGCTGGATGTACCAAACATTTGCGCTACATAACCACTTTAGCTCCTGCAGGGTTACGGCAAGGATCGTGCCCTCCTGTCTTTATGTAGTACGTACGTGCACTATGTATCCCTTGGTTTCTGACCTTTGAAGCGTTAAAGACAACAATGCTTCAACCTTACGTACCTAAGATTAGGTAATCTATCCCATTACTACAATTGAGGGCATAGGAGAATGTGTGCTCAAATTGGGTTTACTAGGAGACTTTGAAGCTACTCGGCCAGCCCTCTCCCGTAAACGTACCATCTCCGTGATACCCACTTACCTTCGTAGACGAATATACCTACGTGGAGGGGGTGACAGCGGGCTGGTCACGGATTATAAATGGCCTCACATCTTATTTTTGGTTTAGGTACATCCAATATTTCCCAAAATGGGAATCCAAGCGCCACCAAGCGCCCACCATCTACCTACAATATCACTTGCGTACGTATGCCGGCTGAGAAAACAGGACACGTTTGAGTAACTACTTCAGTCCCAGTGCGTGCCAGCTCCTCATTCTTGTGGCCACTGAGAGAAATAGATTGTTGTCTTGTCATCATTGTCGCCGGCGATATTTTAACATATACCTAGTGAATAACTTGTCTGAGCAGGGAAGTGGGAATGTCGCTCTCCGGATAATAAGAATAAGTGGGGTTGTTAGAATCAATCTATTTAGTAAATTGTCCCACGTCGGCATTTTCTGCTCTGGTATGCGGTATAAAAGGTATGCAGGTAGGTAGGTAGTAGGCACGTTCACTGCATTGCTGTATTTGGACCTCTCCTCTGTCACCAAAACGAAGCAAGCACCAAAAGGACCCAAACCGGGATACGAACCCGGGTCTCCTATCCCTGAAGGCACGTGCCATGCTGTAACCGATACGTTCATTACAGGTCCTTGCACCACTTTAATTCCGTAAACTGGCATCAAGCCATATGAAGGCCACGACAGGTTCTTGGTGTCAAGAAGGCCAGGCAGGGGGACTAACTTGTTATCACTGCTCTATACATGTGTGCCTTTCTTATTGTGGAAATACATCAATGGTAGGCGCTCATAAACAAGAGGACTTCTGGAGAGATCTAAAGCATACAGCATGCAGAGGTCCTCTTAAGACTTAGGGACCTACCTAAGATTACCTAACCTAGTACTAACAGTGCCTGAGGCCTAAGTAGCGTACTTGCTAGCTGCACAGACACGTCCCGCAGCCACTAACCTTCCCAGGGATAACCCCGCGTTACAAGACTAGGAGCTCAAACAAGTGTGATACCAAGACATCATCGACAACCCACTTTCAGTTGACAAGTCCATCTCCAAACAGTAGCATTTCGTTTCAGCAACCACCTTAGCTCTATTACTTTGGTTGTTTCTTGTCACATCGGTTCTGCGACAAGTTGATTGGCGACTGTAACAAGCCTTGAGTTTTGCAAATATTCCCACTTTATCCCTGTCTGAACAGATAATCTACAATCAGCTCTGTTTTATCCACTCTCTTCGCACCTCGCTTCTCTGGAGTTTTACACCGCAAGGCTGTCGATCCCCGGCTTCCCATCTGTATCCATCAGCCTTGCGAGGTGTGGGGTGCCTTGTGTAAACGGTATTCTTTAAACTTTCACACAAGACTACACGCCAGTAACCATGGAGCAGACGAAGGCTCTTAATGCCTTGGAGGTAAATGCTACAATTTATCGCCATCGTGCATCTAAAAGGCTGACTTTTCCCCATAGCCCTTCCTCGCATTAACCAAGTCGGCGACGGCACCCCGCGCGGCAGCAGACCTCGTGGTTCGAGCGACCTCCAACTCCAACACATACGTTTTTGCCGAGCTACTACAAACGCCACAAATCCAAGCCCTTGCGGAGTCGCCAGACTACGCATCCCACCTGGATCTCCTCAAGATCTTCTCATATGGCACATACGCCGACTACACCTCGACACCAAATCTACCGTCCTTGAGCGATACCCAGGCCCTGAAACTGCGACAGCTATCCCTCCTCACTCTGGCCAAAAACCCCCACAATTTAAGTTATGGCGCACTACAAAAGAGTCTGGGCCTCCACGATACCCGCGCCGTCGAAGACCTCATCATCAGCGCCATCTATGCCGGCTTAGTAGACGCGCAATTGGATCCGCATAATAACGCCGTGCACATATCGTCTGTTTCACCACTACGAGACCTCGCTCCGGGCTCGATCCCGCCGATGTTAAACTCACTACGCGCTTGGTCTGAACGTTGTACCTTAGCCCTCGAGAATCTGGAAGCACAAATTGCAAGTATCAAAGCAGACGCCGCAAAGCGCCGTAGTGAGGGGAAGGCCTGGGACGATCTGCAGACGAAGCTCAAAGAAGCGGAAGAGAGAAACCCCAGCCAGAACTCTCACGACTTCCCCAACCGCCAAGCGGGCCTTTTGAATCGTGCCCTGGCTCATATGCAAGGCCAGCGCTTCGGTAAACGAGGCCCTGGAAGCCTTGACGCAAGCTTGTATGACGAAGAGGCCATGGACTTGGATGACGACGAACTCGACGATGGAGAGGGCGCTGCTGGCAGCAGCGGTGCAGCACTTGGTGGACCGGGCAAGAAGCGAGCGAATCGCCGAAAGCTGTAGCACCACAGAAGGGATTCATGGCCGGATCACGCCATATGACCCAGTTGACGAAGGCAAAGTACATCTGTCGCTTCCCTCATCTCATATTAAACAAGACTCAGTAGTGAGGTTTAGATAGAATCAAGGTGTGTAAGCACCTCAAAACTGCATGTAGCAGATTTACCTTGTAGCCACTGTGGCTAGCAAGTAACTGCCTCTCTCTGTCCCCCTTATTCCCAAGATGTCAAAATGGCGGGGAATGGTTAGAGTGGTCTGGTACAAGATGGTACACGTTAAGTAGACTGCTAGTAAAGGCTCAGATCCGCTCTAATTGGCATTAGCAATAAAGAATGGAAAGGGCCAGATCACAAGGGTAGTAAGTGTATGCATGGAGCAGAGGTTATGGGATCAAGTGTTAGGCCGTAGTGACATGCGTCTCAGATCACAGCACTAACCATGGCGAGATAATATGAATCATTCCTCTTATGATTCTCTACCTAGTTAACAAACGTGGTATGGGCAGAATTTACAGTTCCTTGCACCACCGCGACTTCCATTCCTTCCTATCCACCTTTTGCTACCCGGCGTATCTGTACGTCGAGAAACAACCATCCTCTTTCTTGTAGTGTACATGATTAAGGGAACCCGACTTCTTCAAGGGAACTCGTTGCCCAAGCCCTAGGAAAGATCATCTGCAGTAACTTATCAGAAGGTAGGGTATCTTATTTTACGAGGGATCCTACTGGTTAGTCGAATGCTACTTTCCCTCCCAGCTGTTGCTAGTCGAATAGGTGAAAAATGCAGCGTTTACAAAATGTGAAAACGAACACAACAATGCTGGCTGTTGTTCAAGAAACAATGACATATGCTGTCCGTGCAACAATGTCTGGTATGTTGTATTAACTCCTCCGGGAATGCTTGAGTGCAGCAGCTACCATATTTGAGCTGCATAGTAGTATGTGTTACAGAAAAACAGGGCAAGGAAAATGGCTGAAAGCTGGCGAGTAGTCGTGACATCGTTAGAAGAGTGTGATTTACGGAAATCGGCCCGACTGTTGATCAGAGTCGTTTGCCCGGCACCAGGATGAAGAGTACCAAAACAGCTGCATCAACCAAGACGGTGACAGCCAAGACGGTGACGGCGCGCTTGATCAGTAACTTGCGAACGTAAGGCTCCCGGATACGAACGAAGGAAAAGGGCGTATACTCTGTGAGACCGAGCAACGCCATGATGGGATCTAGGGAGTATTGGTAAGAGGCGAGGCAGTACACGCCAATTGTGAACGGTAGAACTTCCTTTGATAAGTGTCAGTAAGGCCACGCAAGGTTCGAGATGAAAGAGTAGCTTACCCAAGCCCGAGTGGTACGTGCGGCATTGAGAAAGATAAGGACAAAGGCCGTCCAGAAACCACCAAACATGGAGATGAGGCCAATAATTAGTCGTGCAATAATGGTGGGCGGAATCAGATTCCCTAGAGCACGAGCTCTCAGAAAGCCAGGGAACGCGTCTCGTTCCATGGCCTGGAAGACGTAATCCTTAGCTACGTCGAAGACTTCCGGGTCATCACGCCCGTCCTGTTCAATTGCCGTAGTGATGTCCGTAGTAATAGAACCAGGTAGGGTAATTTCGCGTTCAGCACCGGGCAGAAGGAAGGTGTACAAGATCTTCTCAGCCGAAGCCCGAATGTCTTCTCGGGCAACGGCATGTGCAGGCGAATTTGAGTCGGAAGTGAGGCCATGGGGAGTGCTGGAGCTTAGCTGCGTGCTTGCTCTTGCACGACGCTCTTGACTTCCTGATGGCGAATCTTGCATCGCGCTCGGTGCAGGTTGATCTCGCAGGTAGGCGGACATTTGGGCGTTCTGTTCACGCTCCTTCTCAGTTCCTGTAGAAGGGCCAGCGCCAATATCGCCAATCGCTTCCAGGGCCCTCGAGGATCGTTTGGATTCTTCCTTTTCCAGATCGGGCGTTCCTACCAGTACAGACCTTCTAAGTTCTCTGACGTAATGACGACAAAGCGACATGTGTTGCGCAACATCGAGCCTACAATACGTGAGCAATTGGCAAAGTCCATGGGATACCTATATGCGAACATACCAGAAATCTAGGTAGTCGACAGATCGTTGCTGGTCACGCATATAGATGTAGAAAGAGAAGAGGTCGACGGGAGGATGAGTTCTGCGGCTCAGAACTTCAAAAAGTGTTGGGAGTCGATTTCTGTGTACATCGGGCATCGCCGCAGGGGCCTCGATCTCATCGGGAGGGTTTCGGCCTTGGAACGCCATCCTGATCAATTCAAGATAATAAGTGGCTATAAGAGCGCCGCAGAATCAACTCTCCTAGGTCGTAAATTACCTCGTATGGGTGCAAACCCAATTGATGCGTCAAAGGAGGTATCGAGAATGGAAATCGGCAAAGGGCAACTATTTGGGTATTTGCGACTGCAGTCAGTGAAGCAATCGTCCTTTGGTCTGGAGAAGCTGTGATTAACAGCGCAGTAAAGCGAGCGAGCGAAACTGCGCGCTGCGCAGGGTGGGCTTGACGAACTTCACTAATGCTGTCGGCGAGGTAGTTAGATTGTGAAGTTCCTAGGTAAATAACATCAGAAGTAGGTACAGCATACGAACATCCACCTACTAAGGCTAGGGGACAATCAACGGCTAGTACCTCCTTCAATAAGAAGAGTGGGACAACCTCCTAAGATTAAGCCCCTAATTTGGCCAATCAAAAAGCGTTATTGGTTGCACCGTAACACCCAAGCCACAGTTTGTCACGAAGAGTAGGTACCTAGGAGGTAGGCAGGCAGCACAATAGAAATGACCTCGGAAGAAGGTACAACAGTGTATTTGCTTACTTAAGAGAACGTTATAGCGAGCTTGTGATATCATTACGGGTCAATAAGTATACCTGGAAAGAAGCAGAAGAAAAATCGAGATTCTCTGATCCCAATCCCAAGACTGCAGATACCTTAGAGACGTTAGGTAGGTATATGTTGATAAAATAGTAGGTATGTACTTAGGTACTATGCAAGTACTTTCTCCTGCTCTCAGAGTCCTAACGCTGGCTTGAAGCATACTACGATTAAGTATTCTGTACTACTGCGTGTAAATACCTCTAATAACCCCAAGTTGAGATGCTTTTCTTACATAAGTACCTGCCAATTTGTGTTGATGCTTGAGCTCCTGCTTTAGGTTATGATGGGAGGGGCATCTGGAAGGGATCCATATTGGATGGTGTGTGAAAGCAAAAGCCTCACTACCTATCGTCAAGCCACACAAACGTCTGAATCCCAAAATTCCACATTAGAGCACAGACCACACCCCAAAATCTCCCTTCGACCCTAAGATTGATTGGCTCGTTTACCGAAATTCCCCCGTGCCCTCAGCTTCCCACATCTAGCTCAGGGATTTTTCTCGATTTCGCAAGTCAATCAACAACCACCCACTGCCGGCCAATTTTTCGACAACTAACCCCCCACAGACACCCATCGCAGTAAGAAGCGCCATTCCTTTGCAACAATCCAACTCCGTTGCACACAGACCGAAATATTGATCGTTGACTTTTTTTTCGGAACCTGCAGAAAATGTCGTCCAAGGGAAAGAAGCCTGCGAAGTCGGCCATCGACGAGGTCGTTGCTCGCGAGTACACCATCCACATGCACAAGAGAGTACGTCAACCCGTCCGAGACATAGAGGACAACACGAGAAGAACGAATTCGCAAAATTGTTTAGGAGAAATGGAGAAGATATCTGCTAACAGGTTGGAATAGCTCCATGGTGTGACCTTCAAGAAGCGGGCCCCTCGTGCCATTAAGGAGATCAAGGCTTTTGCGACAAAGGCTATGGTACGACAGTTCTTCCGTTCTACATTATCTCACATGCGCGGCGGTCGCGATTCATGACGATGCCCGGCGATTGTCCCGCGCACATACCAGGAATTAGAACTAACCACAACATTATACAGGGTACCTCCGATGTCCGCGTGGATCCCCAACTCAACAAGAAGGTCTGGGAGCAGGGTATCAAGGGTGTTCCTTACAGACTACGCATCCGCATCAGCCGTAGACGAAACGACGAGGAGGACGCCAAGGAGAAGCTCTACAGCTATGTTCAGGCCGTCAATGTCAAGAATCCCAAGGGCCTGGTAACAACCGTCGTGGAAGAGTAAGAAAAGGGTGCCAATAAACGATAAAACGAAACGGCGCAAAGAAGTGAAAAAGGGTCTTCTTTTTTTGTTCCGCGAATGAGAGATGGATGAAGAAAGATACCGGACGGGCACGTTCATGTAGGGCATGGTTTCGGAGTTCCTCCTGGCTTCATGGAATTTAGCCTCACTAGTCGATGAATCAAGACACGTGAGAACCTACGAGCTCGACACATACAGACACCGTGAGATGAGTTAGAGCGCTGGCCTACATCTGCCCACATGGCGGTTGGTACTCTATGGCGACGGCATTAGCTATGCAGGTTCCTGTATCCTTTGGCTAGACATTCCACTAACTCAGCCTGATCAATGCCAAGATTATCCCAATCCCATGGAACAAATTTTTTTTGTCACCAATATTCCAATATCACATTTGATCACAGCAGAAGTCCACATAAATTGATCGGTCATCGTGATGTCGTTGCCAGATAGACAGGCAGTCTCCTACGTCGTCCCAAGTATGTATGTATGCAACACGCTAACAGAAACCCATATCAATCATGCCAACCCCTGAAGCATATGCAACCTCTCCAGACAGGAAGCCAGACCAGAGCCCGAACAATGTTGGCCGACTATGCAAGGGATAAAGAATATCGCAACTCCAAGCCCTCCGGTGGAAGTCCCAGCATGGAATTCGGAACCTCAATGAAAACAGAACGGTGCTTAAGACCGAAACACTCGCTTATAATACAATAGCTCTAGGTCCAATACCTCAATCGTCATCGATATCACGGTGGCGGGCCAAAACCTTCCGCTTGAACTCTTCCGCATTATTATCCCAGAGTTCAGCAGCCTCACCATTCAGCGGTGAAGAGCTAGTAGTTGATAGTCAATACCAATGAACATTATGGAAGTGTAGGGCAACCCGATGGAGGACTCACTTGTTGGGCTCGCCAAGTAGGCTCTGCAGACTCAGCAGGACAGTCTGAACATTGTAGGCAGCCGTCCACTTGTCTTTCAAGATATCGAGGCAGATACGACCCGAAAAATCGACATTCGGGTGGTAGATGGGCGTCTTGAACAGCACGGTTGGCGGGGCATAGGGGTAGTTCGAAGGGAAAGCGAAGGATAGCTTGAAGGTGAGGCCGGCATAAGGAGTATCTTCCGGCCCCTCGATCGTTGCCGCCCATGACATCAAGTTTCCATCCGCCGAAGGGAAAGCCGAAACGCCGGGGGCAGGCGATGTCATCAACTGCATAAGCTCAGTTTGAAGCCTGTTGGGCCGATGTTAGAACAGCTACACTCTGGTTGTGAAGATATGCAATGATGGGACTGCAACAATAGAGTAGCCGTACCTCTTGGTAACACTCTGTGCATCGGGGCCCTTTCGTGCACCGCCCAGTTTAGCAGCCGAAACGCTACCAGGAGCTGAGTTCTGGGAATCCTCCGTATAGTCCATTCTAATTTACAATGAAAGATATTATTGCAAAGGGCGATGTCGAGTGATCTTTATGCTTCTGCTACGCTGTTTCTAAAAACGTAGACAAAGACCAGTGTTGCGTTGCCGTATTGCTGGATTCGGAGGTTGCGATACGGGTCTGTTAGATGGGAACGTAGAAACTCAAAGAGAAGATTGGAAAGGTTGACCTAGAGTATCCAGAGGGCTGTCAGTATGGAAGATTCACAGAAATTCTAGCATCCAAGCCAGAGAGCCTCACGGTAAGCAACTCACCAATACTCCTCTCCCACTCACTAATAAAAGTGCTATGGGATACGAGTTGCAACAAACGGTTGCAGCAGTAGAACGTGTAACAACAAATATACAAGGGATGGACGGAGCGAGGCGATCATGTAGGGAGATCTTAGGTAGGAGATATAGTTTACCTTGAGATTAGGGAGGCGATGTCCTGTACCAATAGAATCCTTAGGTATAATTGCTGGTGATAATGATAGTATGAAGAAGGAAGAAACCACGCAGAGTTAATCCTTGGTCAGTAATAAATGGAAATTTGAAGTCAGGCTCTGTTTGTTGAATTTGGATACCATCTGCCACAATTGCAGTGAAGGTAAACAAGAAGACCCCTGCACCCCTAACCATTTGGATGTCCCCGCAGGGCCTCAGCAACCGCCGGTGGCTCTCGGCGGGGCGCATACGCGATAAGATTAGCGCCCTTGCGCCTTGGTACAGCATACGCTACCTAGGTAAGTAGCTAACAAGTACCAGCTGAGCGGATAACGGTCTTCCTAATGCTGGTAAGGTACTTACTGCTGTACTCAGGCACCACAGCCGAATAACAACGACAGTCAGGTAAACCCTGGCCCGCAAGATGTTGGAGAAGATACCTATAGAGCACCAACCACAAAGGTCAATTCAGGGTTGTAGTTTCCATGTATCTCCGACAAACAGCAAGTGCATCCGAAAATATCAACTCAGAGCCAACGAAATCGATATAGGTGGGCTGCTTCTCAGACGGAAGCACCATTTTAGCTTCGTTTTATCAGACTTCCTAAGAGTCACATTAGGCGGTCTGACCCTCCAGGCGCGTTTTGACGCGTCAAATGCATACAGCTATCAACATGGTAAGTTTGACTCGGCCATCTCCAAAAGTACCACAACTGCAGTCACGTCTTTGCATTGTGTTTGGAGAAGGTTCACAACCCCCCTGACCAGACATTTAATGTCTCGTCTCTAAACTTTATCTCTACTTACTATCTACACGAGTCCCAATGCTTTCTAGCTTGGGAATAGGAGAAAAAGTGATAGAACCTTCTCATCTGATCTTGTCTTGTCTAGAACATGAAATTTTAATAGGCATGCTAAATAATATGGAACAACAGTCCCAACTAGACCCCCTCCCGAAAGATCTACCCTTCAGAATAATCTCCAAAACAATAGGGAGAGGAGCTTACGCATCGTGAGATAACTGATCACTCCCCCCTTAGCAACTCCGCTCCAGCTCACTGACCAGTTCTTTAGCATCAAGAAAGCCATACCTCTAGATGCTTCGTCACCAGTGTTTGCCGTAAAATTAATTCACAAAGGCTATGCCGTCAAGCAAGGCCGCATTTCTGCTAAGCAGATTGCTATGGAGGTGTCACTTCACTCCCATATTGGTCAGCACCCGAACGTGATCGAGTGGTTCGCAACTGGCGAGGATCACGTATGGCGGTGGATAGCCATGGAATATGCTGAGGGCGGCGACCTCTTCGACAAGATTGAGGCCGACGTCGGCGTTACCGAGGACATTGCACAGCTCTACTTTCTCCAGCTCATCAGCGGCGTGAGCTTCATACACTCCAAAGGCGTAGCTCACCGAGATCTCAAACCCGAGAACATCCTCATGTCCGAGAGTGGTAATCTGAAGCTTGCAGATTTTGGCATGGCGACAATGTTTGAATATAAAGGCCAGAAGAAGCTGAGCGGCACTATGTGCGGCAGTCCGCCTTACATCGCTCCCGAAGTTCTGGCATGTGGTAGAGGTGATAGGCGATCCGGCGAGATAACCAAGTACACCCCCGAACTGGTTGATATATGGTCTTGTGGTGTTATTCTCTTCGTCCTACTTGTTGGCAACACGCCATGGGATGAACCAACCAGGCAAAGCTGGGAGTTTCAGGAATACAAGAAAACAAACGGCCGCAGCTCCGACAGCCTATGGGAAAGAATTCCCGCCGATGCACTCTCATTACTTAGGGGCATGATGAATATCGACCCCGGAAAGCGATTTTCCTTTGCCCAAATTCGTCAGCATCCCTGGTATACCAGACATAACAGGTACCTCACTGCGGACGGTAAAATTTCCGATCCGATACATCTGGCTACCAAGATGCTTGAGAACCTCCACATCGACTTCAGCCAAGCACCCCCAGCCTCCCAACGACCCTCACAGCCGTCTCAAGACGCCATGGAAATTGACAGCGGTCTCCCCGCTCACGTCAGGGTGTCCTCAAGCCAACCAGAAACGCCCATCAACGATGCCCTCTTCGACTGGGAGAGGCCTGCCTTGCGCTCTTTGGGAATGCATGCCATTTCTTCGACTCAGCCGGTTTCCAGGGTCGATGCATCCCTTCCCCCCAGTGCCACCCAATCAACCAACTTCTTCGAAGCTCTTGCTGAAGAGCCATCGATGAGTCAATTTTCGCAGACGCCCGGTGTCCCTCTGACGCTAACACAACGCGCGAGACGATTCAGAGATATTGTGCCCGCGCACTCCTTCACGCGCTTCTTTTCACACATGCCTCCACAGTTACTGGTGCAGATGCTGAGTGACGCCTTGCATAACCTGAATGTTCCATTGCCTTCGGCACAGCCTTATATTGGCCCAGGGGACCACGTAGCGACGCTAAAGGTTAAGACCGTCGATGATCGCAAGCAAGGCTTACATGGTGAAATCCTACTTGACAAGTATTATCTTCCCGAATCTCAGGAGTTGCTTGAGGTGCGCTTCGTCAAGCTCAAGGGAGATCCCTTGGAGTGGAGGCGTTTCTTCAAGAAGGTCGTGCTATTGTGCAAGGATGGAGTGTTCAAACCTGAGACTTAGAAAGCGAGGCACCTATCCGCTGCTAGTGTCAAAAAGGAATGATAGTCTGTTGGTTCATTGTCGGTGATGCGTTACTAATGTATCTAGGGCATTTTTCTATGATGGTTAAAGCATGGTATAGGCGCTATGGAGTATTATCTCGCAGGGTCGCGTGCGGTCCTCATATATCCCCCCGCGCGTCGGCCCGGTCCGCTATTCAGAAAGTATTTTGCGTATCATGATGCCTTGAACGAAGTTAAGGAGCATTAAGAATTCAAGTCAGCACATACTCAAAGGAATCTAAAGTCGTTACTCCGTACTGTCCCGTGTGTGAGACGGTTTGAAACAAGCCATCTTTCCAACTTGTCTCATCTGTAGGTTATGCTGGCGGCAGCGATTAAACCTTCGACAATGTCGGCCACATAATCAAGGGTTTGGTGGCGAACCCTCGTTCCCCCAGCTCGTAACTCGTTCATATATACACCGGCTCCCACTACTGCACCAAGAAATGACCTCGACGGGTTAAGCTTCAAGTTCGAGCGTCGACCTTCCCCAGCCCCCTTCATTTTTTCCTCTGCTTTTTTTCTTTTTCCCTCTCTTCTGCCTTACGTTTCCGCCTCTTCCGTCCTCGAACTGGACCTTTGCCCCCATGTGTGCGTACACGTGGTCACCTCCTCTATTTCCTTAGCATACAAAATTAATATCTTCAGTGACCGCAACTGCTCTTCTAGGATACATGCTCCAACAGATAGATCTAGGTTACAACTCTTTGAGTATATATGCCCTTGTAGTCTCTGCTGCTTTTCTCTGTATGACTAGATGTAGGTAGGTCTTGTGTATGATGTGTGCCTACGCACCTTGGACGGCTTAGAAGCACTAAGGCCGCAGGAGCTACCGATTTTATTGAGCAGTTGCCCTGTCCCATCGTGGTGCTTTATGCTTTGCTACTTCTAATAATAAAACTAGCCAACCTTCTTTAATGGCTCTGCTCTAAGTAGAGCATGACGACAAGAAGAATACAGATATTGCTTCCTATTTATGGCATACTATTATTACCAGTGGACTTCATAAAACCCACAGAAATGCATCCAAACTATCATACAAATAGCGATAATCTCTTTAGAGAGATATGGTCTTGCCCCTGAAAAAGCAATCCTAACTCATATCATCTCCTTTCTATGCCGGTTACATATGCACACAATGGTATCACACAGAGTTACGCATCCAAGAGCATTCGCCTACAAATTCGGGGGCGACGAGGACCGTCCGTCTCTACGATTTGCGGTCTACATGCCCAGAGACCTCATGAACTGCACTATAGCCAGCTTTTACAAGCTAGACGACACGGAACTGACGAAGCGGCAAATATGCGCGAGACGAATCTTTATCAGGTTATTCCAGCGCCACGCGGCAAGGCCCTTCGCAGCGATTCCCCAGGAGGAGCTCCTCGGCATCATCTCCATGTTCTTGATGTGCCTAGACGAGTTCTTCTTCTTCGGATCTTTCAAGAGCAACGGCAGAAGCGAAAGACTGATCCACTCTATTTATATAACAGAGCACTACGAGACGCGCGGGGACGTTTTGGGGGTGGTCAATTATCGTAAATGGATCATACGTGTATCGAGGTACCACAACTACAAGCCGTTTTCGTCTCTAGAATATGTCGTCACCAGCCTGGTCCACGAGATGATCCACGTCTTCCTGGTGGCCTACAGCTGCATGTGCCGTCATTGCGAAGCCGAGGGCGTCGAAGGTATCGGGCGAGAGCTTGGGTTACACGGGCGTGCTTTCTTAGTGATATCTTTCGCGATAGTGAGCCAGCTGTCGATGAACTGGGACCCCAGTTTCGCCATCGAGATGCGTCGAGTCTCATTCTGGATTCCTTGGCGGAACTATTGGGCGATGTCCGTCGATAGGCGAGATAATACTATGGGCCAGGGCAGCTGGACCGGGGCAAACGTCGACGACATCGCGTACAAGTGCATACGCGCGCTCCCCAACGACATCCACATCGACCAGCCAAGACTGCGGTACTTCGTACTGCAGACGGCTGCGTCACCCCGGGAACCGCTCAAGTGGTGGATTGACAAGATAGATTAGCTAGCTACAGAAGACTTTCACAATTTGGCATAGATTCTTCCTGTATTCATCTTGCCTCCGCATAGGTTTCTTGGGTTTGGATATTTTCTTTTTTTCTTTTGTTGCTCTGGAAATGTTGTCGGAAGCAAAATCACAGCGTTTATACCTCTAGCGTTTTATATCATGAGATGATAACAGCGTAGATATTATGGTCTTTTGTTGGTAGAGCAATAATAGAAGCTGGATTTCTTTCACGACACTCGGATACCAAAGATTGAGAACGAACAACAACATGTAGAGATCGATGTGATACGCAGACATGTACATGCTTGGTAGTGGCGGGAACCAGTGCCCATCAACTGGAAGCTCGGGTGAGAGAAATGGCTCAAAAAAAGGCCGGCTGAGGAGTATATCACGGACGTCGTGCATCTCACTTAGTAATGGCCTGCCATCCCTTCCGCCCTACATATCCGACGACGCCCTCGTCCCTTAAGACTTGGCTGCCCAGCCGTCCAGTTACGACACTCCTCTCATACTCGACGCCGCGAACATAGAAGGGATACGCTAACCGAGGGGTTCTAAGATCTTCTGCCGTCGGTACCTTATCCTTTTTTTCTTCTTCGCTCTCCCCCGTATTATCCTTCTTCCAGACAACCCTCCCCTCTTGCCTTCTCTTCACAAACCCACATCTCTCCCTATCTAACGACAGGTACCACCGTCGCTGATACACGCTTCCGATCGTGTTGGAAGCGCCCGAGTATGCGTTCGTCTTGCGGACTTCCTCGTCCTCGAGTTCGCGGAGCTCGCGCTCCATCGCCGACAGGTCCTGTTGGTCATTCGGGTTATGCTGCAGATTTTCTGCTGTGGGAGCATGTACAATGTCGTCATCATCTTCATCTTTGTCTTCCCTATCATCTGAGTCGGAGCTTGTATCGCGCTGCTTTGCTGCTTTGCTGCTACTACTCCTAGTTACCCTTCTACCGGAGAGCGAAGACGAAGACGGCGCACCACAGCGTCGTCGACGCGTCTTGGGAACTCGTGTACTGCGTGCTCGTCCCGCAGCGTCTTCCTCGCGCGTCAGATGCAGGTTCAACACGTACGGGGACGGTAAACGGGTGCCGTGGAGCTGGAGCCGGATCTTGCGTGCCGCAAACGCTTGGTGCAGTTTTTCTTGCTCGGTTGTGTGTCTCTGCGGCGAGCTGGTGTTTTCTTTCTCATTTTCCTCTTCTGCGGAAGACTGCGAGTCATACTCCTTCTCCTTCTTTGAGCTGCTGCTCTTACGGTCTACTATGGGTAGAACGCTGTAGGTTCCTGTGTCCCATATAAGAAGCGAACCTGTCGCGTGAGAGGCTGTTTCGATGAGGTGGTTCTTGCTGCCCTGTTAGCATAGCATATATGCACATGGCGATACAACACGTCGACTTTTGATAGGAAGTTATGAGGATGAGGGTCAGTTGATACTTACCCACAGACAATGAATTCGCGTTTCGGTTGCATTCCGGTTCAGCTTGAAGCTATTGGGATCGCCAGGGGGCCCATACATAATAGCCCACGAGACGCTGCTCGTCTCGTTGATCTGCAGCCGGAGGTCGTAATGCGTTCCCGCGATGGGATGGTCGTGTTGATGGATGATGAAATGTGCGCCAGCGAGTTTTGCGGCGTTGGTCTCGTACAGCTTCTGATATCTCTCTACGGGGAGATGCGGTGTGTCTGAAGGGAATGGAGATAGTGTCGCCTTGGTTAACAGGTTGCTAAAGTGGCTAGTATGGTCGTCGATGCTTATCTCCCCAGACTCGATAGCAGCAGCCTTTGGCTTTTCAGATCCTTCGTCGCCACCTTGCCCAAGCGGCTGTTCATCATCATACACGTACTCCTCGGAGCTGCTTGAGCCAACGGCATCATGCGCCTTGCCGGTGATGTCGATGCTCCACTCCAGATTTCTCTTTTTGATAAATGGATTTTGCACCAATCCTGGGCTGGCAACCCTCTTGGTCGCCATGATTACGTAGCAATCTCGTAAAGAAAGTTGGTTTGGGGAGTTTATATCAACCCATCAAGAGATAGCTTGAGATGAGGCACGTTGATTTTTAGAAACAAACTTCAAAAACCAAGAACATCAAATAAGCGACTTCCTGTTGAGGCTATTGTTAGTTCAGTAGATATTTCTTGGTTCACGTTCGTGGTTATAAGTGACTGTATAAATTTCTGGAACAAAGTGATGTAATTGCACCGTTGAGTGGTCTGTGCTCATCAAGTGAACGGAAATACCAAAACTGATACTTACATGAGGAACAGTTTCACAAAAATCTTCGGTTCCTCGGGCAAATTGAAATGCCTCGAATGACGTGCAGATTGTTGTTCGTTCAAGGTGTACTAAAGATGAGGTGGATCAGCGTTTCTTGGTGGTGAGAGAGCATGGTGCCCCTGTTAGAAAAGTAGTTGTACCATCTATTGTACCTACGCAGCACAGGTTACTTATTGGGCAGCAATTACAAAATAATAAATGAGAAAGTAGCAGAAAGCTGTCGCTGGACAACATGCAGTCCGTCGAGAAGTAGTGCGTCAAGCATCTACAAAAAGTATTATAAGATGTGCTGAAGTGCAAAATGTTGATGAGAGTGGGACTCGAACCCACGCGGATTGCTCCACTGCGAATTTTTTTGTTCAGTTAACCTGAACGCAGCGCCATAACCACTCGGCCATCTCACCACCGCCGAACTTAACTCGGCAGTCAACCAATTGTTGGAAGTAGGGAGTCGTAATGCTATCCATCACGTCCCAACCCGCGGTCTTCTACAGAAAATGGACTTTCGGTAGAGAAGTCCCTGCCACTCCCAAAGCATGATTGTAGCAAAGAGTTAAGTTACCTGAAACAGGTAATTATTGTTGCAAATAGACCTACCACTTGTTTCTGCCTTCTACAAAGATGCAGATACAGGTGTAACATAAATGTAACAGAGAATACAGATTTCGCCTGGATAGAATCAGCTAAATATTGCTGTGGCATAGCTATAGGCAGCTGTGCATTGCTAGTCTTCCACGCACTTTGTTATTAGATCAAGGAGACTAATGGGAGATAAACATACGAATTCATTAATACCAATCAAAGGCAACTTATACTCGAAGGTATCTTCTAAGGCAAACGGACTTTGGTACGTGCTAGCAATATGAAAATCCACAATAAACATAAAAAGGGAGAGAAGTCAAACCAACTTGACCATGCTAGTAATAGTATCCTTCAATCATCAAGCCGTAAACACCGTGCCGTCCCTTTAACGCCATCATGGGGTCTTTAAAAAGCTGTACCGTAAGCCCCTTCCCCAGAAGTCCTTTCAGGCCCTTTGCAATTGTCATCGCCTTTCGACCATTCGTTGCCTAACCGGATATACTAGGCCGGAATATGTTACGTTGAAAGGCTGGAATGTTTTCCCACTTGCCCTTCACGGCTTCCTCGTGTCGTCTTGTTTCTTATAAATACCAACCCCTCCATCACAGCCACCCACTTTACTTATATTGCATGGGCGCATGACCCGGCGGCGGTCTTCCACCCCATCCTTGCTGCGGCCCTTGATTTTGCATGGGTATGTTGTTGCCTCCACCCCGCATGTTCATGACATCTGGCCTGTTCTCGAGCGGCTGGGCGAAATTGCAGATATGGCAGACGACATCATGGTAGCCTTTGAAGGAGAGGGGTATGACAGGCTGTGCGATGAATGAGTTAGCATGCTTCTAAACTTGTAGGCTTTCGCACGTAGTTCCTGCTGCATTCTAATCCTGCTAGAGTGTGGAAGCAAAGCAAGAGGCAGGCAGTACTTACAACAAAGCAAAAGGTAAACCACGGGTTACTCTTGATTACATGGCCAGAGTAGTTGCCGCAGTTGTGGCATTGACAGGTGATGCCCTCGTAGCCCTCAACTTCCTTCCGAAATGTGTGCTCGCCACAGGTGAATATTAAACACATTGTTCGGAATGCGCGACTTGCTTGCGCGCTCTATGGCTGCTGCCGGGGTCGTAGAATAGGTAGATAGAAGAGGTAGGTACGATGACGCAAATTGTAAGTGCGGCTCGGTCGGTTTGCTGCTTTTCTCAATTTCAAAAGCGTTGCGGCTAATGCGAAGTGATGTTATACAGGGATACCTAGTAAGTAGATAGATAAGTTTAGTTATCATCGACAAAATGCAAGAGGATATCGATGTATGTAATAAGTAGGCGGAATAGACTGCCGCGTCATGGGGAGGCTGTGTTGGTGAAGCTGGTAGATTACTCTCTAGAGAGACAGCTGCGGTAGGTACTGCTGTGTCTACATGTTACGGCACACAGCAGCACCGTCACATGCCAAGAGGTACATGTTGCGCTAGGTACTGCTGTACTTACTACATACTATTGTACAGTAGGCGCGTGGATACAGTAAACCAGCCGGAGCTGCCACTCAATTCTAGACTACACAAGGAATGGCACCCAGCACATACAAGACTGCAAGACAAACAACTCGACATTTAATCCCGAAACGGCAAGTACAAAGCACACCCTCGACGGCTTAAATTCCGACTGCCCCGCCACGTTCCTAGCGAGCTCAAATCAGACGAGAAATTTGTATTTTCTTGAACCCATGAAAAGAGATCATATGTACCACGGCAACTCATTTGGTAGTGTCTTTTTAACTACGCTAACCCAGAGAGCGGTGGATAGCAATTGCACTTGTAACAGACAGCTCGAGGGGCCCTGTGGCTCATAACTCCGTATCAACATGCTCTACGACCTCAACATCCCATGGTCACCACAGACCGGCGCCGTAGATCTTGACCGCACCCTGCGGTTCAGCGCATCGCTAGGCTACGACGTCGTAGCACTGAACCACGTAATCGGGGGGGCGATACCACCACAAGTCACCAACCTGATTCCTAAATACAACAATAAGCTGCCACCATCGCCATCATCATCAATACCACGACCGAATTTCCCCACCGTCCTCCGTCGCGCAACCGTCGTCCTGAGCGAGCCGTCGCAGCACCACCGCCTGCCGCAGCTCGCGGCCGCCTACGACATCCTGGCCGTGCGGCCCGTGACCGAGGACAGCTTCAACGCCGCGTGCCAGAGCCTCAACGACGTCGCCATCATATCCCTAGACATGTCGACGCGGCAGCCATTCGTCATGCGCAATAAGACGTGCATGGTCGCCGTGGACCGCGGCGTGCGCTTCGAGATATGCTACTCGCATGCCTTCCAAGGGCCGGCGCCGCCGCAGATCCTAGGGTCTAAGGGTGCAACCAGCAACGGAGGTGGTGGTGGTGATGCAGGTCCTGGATTTGCCGATGCGAGAGCCCGCTCAGCGTTCATAGGCAATGTGATCTCGCTAATACGCGCTACCCGCGGCCGCGGTATAATATTGAGCAGCGAGGCACGCTCGGTACTAGGTATTCGTGCCCCCGCTGACGTGATCAACCTCTTTCACGTGTGGGGACTACGGACAGATCGGGCAATGGAAGGATTAGGCGTCTTGCCGCGCGGGGTCGTCGTCAATGAAGGACTAAAGCGGAGTGGATTCCGGGGCGTCATCGATATCGTAGGAGTCGCGGAACGCGAACCCGAGCCCGAACAGGTTGATGCGGTTATGGGCGACGCGATGGACATTAACACTGATCCTTCTGCTTCTGCTACTGCCACTACTCAAGGTGATAAACAGAACAATAGCCAGAAGAGAAAGAAAAGCGACATCGATGGCAACGAGACCGGTAATAATAATACCGTGGGCCAGCCGATGAGCAAGCGCCAGGCTAAGAAAATGCGGGCTGCCCAGCGGAATCATTAGATGTGATAACAAAACGAAGGGCAGCTTACTAATGTCTCAATACTGGTCTATCTGCTGTATAGTGCTAGCGATAGTATCTCAACGGTGCAGCATAATGCGTACACCTATACATGGAGAATGGGTTAGTCGGTCTCTGGCGTTTCTGGTACGGCGGTGGGTTCGATGACGGAAAATGAATTACAGATATATACATGATACCCCCCCAAAGATAGACAGTCTATTAACTGCTGAGATGCGGTGGTTTTTGGATGTTTTTACGACTTTATTTTGGTGAAATTGATCCTGTGAACTGTTGATTTATTTAGTCTAGAAAGACCATATTCATGCTAAAGAAACGGATTATGAAGATACCAGACGAAGTATACAAAACTTTGAATGCTTTTGTATATTGGCATTATATAATCAAGAAATGAAGAACTCTCCGCCAGGGGGGGTTATCATACACGCATGTATATATAAATTTAAGTATGTAGGTAGGTATCCAATAGTGTAGCAGCTCAAGAGAAACGGCGATCTTTTCTACAGTGACCCATTTGCCTCTTTCGATCCAGTTTCCCCAGTCCGCGTCTTCCCTCCTTTCTATCTCTCACTATCCCTGCCTGAAGTAACCCTTTAAGGGCGAATTGATTCATCGAGCGGGAATCAATCAAGCAACGGGACCAAGGTTGATAACAGAGCTCAGATCGACACCGTTGAAATCAATCGGCGGTCCCTCGTTGGCGCCGGCAAATGTCGTCGCCGTGAGCACCGCCGCGCCGGGAGGCACGACGTTGGCTTGCGGGTTCTGGACGGCGACGGGGGTTTCTTGCACGGGAGGAAGTTCGACCGACGACTGCCCCACGACGGCCGCTGTCGTGGCTGCTAGGGACGGGGTCGATTGGATTGGCAACGCGATGGATGATTGGCCTGCTTCTGCTGTTGTTGCTGTTATCGTTGTTGCTGTTGTCGTTGTTGCCGCGACTTCCGTGGTTGAGGTCGTGGTGGTAGCTGGGACTGATTCGACTGATGATGACAATGATAATGAAGTGGCTGCTGATGATGCTGCTACGGACGTTGCGAATGATGATGACTCTGGGGCTGCTGATGCAACGCTTGTCGGTGAACTTAACGATGGCGCAGCTAAATCTGTGTCTGAGGCGCTCGATGCTACCACGGTTGCTAATGATGTCGATGATGGATCCGGAGAAACCACGGGGGCTACTTGCGAAGGCAGAGACAATAACGCTATGAAAGGTGGTTTTGTTAGCGTAAACGTTTTAAGAGTGGCTTCAAGGACGTCTCACATGTAGTTGAATCTACGCTACTGGCTGCCGGCACTGACACAGATGCAGATGTAGCGAGGGTGGATGAACTCGTCACAACCGGGTTCGTATTTATCCCAATGAGTGGAATAGACGAAATGAGTAGAGCCGACGAGGATTCCGCTGCTTCACCGGATGAGACAACCTGAGCGATCGAAGATGCAATTATGGAAGCCTCGGCGGCTGGGATAGGAACTCCAAAGGCCGTTGCACATGCGATCAATTGCATCATTGTCGTAGTCTCAGTCGTGGTTGCCAACTGCGTAACCGTCACCTCCCTGCCGATACCGTTAGTCCATGTGCCAATCTTGCCCTGTGCGGCTCTTCACATACTGTGTCTGTGTTATTCCTGCATTTTCGGCGAGCTGTGTGACCGTAACTGTATTCGTTACAGTTGCAATGGAATTATTGACCAGACCGCCTAGTACACCACCGCCGCCGACCGTGATAGTTTGCCGTACCGTCTCAGTAACCGTCCGGTTACCACGGTTGCCACGGTCGCCACGGTCGCCATGCTCCCTTGCGTCATCGCCATCACGAGATAGTCCCAGAAGCTGATCAAGAAAGGAGCGCTTGACCGGTTGGTCATATAACTTGTACGTATCGGCCTACAGCCTTGTCAATCTCAGTCCCTCCCTTCTGTCGTCATGATACGCACCTGTACCGACGACACGGTGCCAAAGGCCAACAGCAAAAGTCCCGAGTAGAGCAGCCTCATCCTCACGGGGGATCTTGGGCGAGAAACCCTCGGGGAAGATATTGTTTGTGTCTCGATCCAAGCAGTCGATAGAATGAACGTGTTGATGAAAAGAAAACAGACCAGCCGTTACGATGAAATGGGTTCAACCCAGCCAGAAAGAATGTAAAAAGAGAGTCGACGATCGAATCACGAATTCAAAAACGAAAGCATGCCGGGATGTTTCTTTAGAATATGTTGCACATGTCGGTACTTAGCAGGAATACTAAAAGGAGCGATAGTATTACCTTGGGGCAGTACGACGTCAGGTAGAAACAAACTTCACTGATGCCACGAAGAACATCAGCTCATGTGAGAGAAATGGCAAGGTAAGGAGGAAGAAAGCTAAGAAAAGGAATGAAACTCAGGTCTGGATATGCACGTCACTTAGAGAAGAGGCGCAAGCCAGACGCATGCAGTCTGGAGATCGTTTCGACCGGGGACCATGTATCGGGTCTTTCTACATGTGATGGAAGCGAATTGCCGCTGTGGGCGAAGCTAAGCTGGATAATGCGTGCGGCGTAATTGGCCGCCCATGGTGAGATCTAGGCCGCATGAAGTTACGAGTTGATAAGGAAGTAACTAAAACGGTGATGAGAGCACATGTGGTAACCCCAAGCTTGGGTCGTAAGACTTGAGGTCCGTAGCATATGATGAGAGGAGAATGGGGACAGGGGGTGAGACAATACCCTGACAAGGGGTGTTTGAGATCCGACCCCCATCAGGCCACCACAGTCCAGTCTGACAGATAAAACCCCACGCATCGTGACGCGTCGGCGTTCTTTTAATTCATATTAAGTTCATCATAGCGACAGATGCGAGGGATGCATAGGCGAAGGAATAGTCGAGAAACGTGGTTTTCATGATGATGCCACGTGAGGGCAAGAAGCGAATCAGTCGATCTACTGAAAAGGTTTCTACATTACTGGGAGCAATATGGTGTAACTAAGTCAAGCCAGATGTCCCTGACGAAGCTTTGTATACGCACTTCTAAGAAGGCAATAGGAATAAATAAGAAACAGTTTACAGTGTTCAAGTATTCGAGGCGATTGGGTACAAGCTGTCGGAGTTAGCTGCCAAGATTGGAGCTCGTCGTGATATCTCTCGCAGAGCCGCCAATGTTGTCCAAGACCTACTAGCGAAACACTTGTGAGCGGCAAGTGAGGAGGGGTATCACTATGAAGACAACTTTAGCGCTTCGTATCTTGGCAAAGGTGAAGACGAGTCGGTATGCACTCGTATGTAGATATTTCTCCGTAGCCTGAAATGAAGAGATTGAAGAGGGGACATGAAGGAGAGTGGGGGGCAACGGAATGCTTGGCAGGAGGTTGTAACCCTGTCTACTAGGTAGGTTATATTTATTACATAAGCTGCCCCGACGTCAAAACAAAGAATTACTGTATGTTCTTTCCGCCTCGGGCGAAAAAATAGAACGTTGCTTGTAATCTACAAGTCGTAAACCGAGTATAGAGAGTAGGACAGGAACACCCAGACGCCTCCCAATAGCCTGCCTCATACCCTGTTCAGTTTGTTATTTTAAGGTTTACATATACACTGTACACTAGAGCAGTCTATGTCATCCATAGCCCGCCCCCAATCCATCCATGACCATCGACAAAGTAGAATCTCAACTTAGCTCAAAGCTTCCGGCATGCAGCTGAATACGTCTCTCAGGAGTAGTATTAGTTGGTCACTTTCTCCCGTTTCGTGTTCTCTGCCTCCTCGCTCTTGTCCTTCTTGGATTTATCTTTCTCGTCATTTTTCTTCTGGGCCTCGGATTTCTCATGCTTATCCTTCTCAGCCTTGGTCTTCACATTAGTATTCTTCTCGTTCTTGTCCGTTCTACTCTTGTTCTTCTGGTCTTCGGCCCTACCACCCTTGACGTTGCCTTTTCCCAGAGCGGTAAGTCTTTTCGTCACGGCTGCTATATGGAATTCCATAACCTCCTTGATGCTCCAGCTACCCTTATCAAGTTTGAGGCCCATGGAACCATAGTACTTATCAAGACCAGACTTAATGGCTTGCTTGCTAAGGCGATGAGCCGTTGCTGCGGGGACGTAGAAGCGGATGTTACGAAGCACTTGCGCGGTGCGTTCCCAAAGGGTACCATCAGTCTCGCAGAAGCGTCCATTTAGCCCCTTGTGTGTGAAGGCGGGGAGGTTGGGGTTGAGTCGGAAGAACCCTACCAAGTTCTTCGGACTCATTGTCATGTCGTATGCAGATGGGAGCGGCCAGATTTCCTCGGCCTCTAAGGCCTCCACGAAGCCCCGCAAAACGCTCCGGCGCCAGGACACGTCTTCTTGACCGTCAAGCCGAGTGCAGCACATATAACCCTCATTCTCAGCACCATGGAGATGCTCTTCGAGGGTTACCTTGATTTCCTTTCGTATGATTCTGAGGATCTCGATGCGTGCATGTCCGATTTCGGCTACAGTAACCATACGAGGACAAGCATTAGCTTACTATTTGGAACTCTTCCCCTAGAGTTATCATGACTTACCGGGCACGTATGGTGGCACGGGTACTTCACGCAGATCATCGGTGAAGCAAAGCTGCGCGGTTGGGTCTGTGAGTCTTCCGGCTGCATCGAGACCGCTATGAAAGGCGATCTGCAAAATCATGTAGGCATACAAGGGCTCAGAACCCAGGACCCAGGAGATCCAGAGTAGCATCTCTATGTCCTCAGTCGAGCGTCTGACAAAGTTGCGTCCTTCCCAGTAAGGCTCCATATCCATTATCCATTGAGGGGCCCACTTGGACAACAGATGCACGAGTTCGTACTTATCAGCGAGAATCGTGATATTGGCGAGCTCCTCAATGTCTATTGGCTGACGAGGAGTCGGGTTGTAGCGATCGTACAGAATATTAACGATCGTAAGCATTGCATGGGGGTCGTCATCAGGAAGATTAACGTTCCACTTCACATGGTCTCTCTTCGCAGCTGCTGCACCAGGGCTATAGAGCACAAAGCCAAAAGCTGGCGATGCTCCTGCTAGGATTACGGAGTCGACATGGAAGCAGATGGCGTTGTCGTAGTGACGCCTATTCTCTTCGAGGTCATTGCACGCCTTGATCGTGCACTTCTGTCTTCCGACTAGAAGCAACATGTCGCCCCGGGGATTGAGTGTGATGACGGTCGGGGCAACCTTAGGATGACTGCACTCGCCAATGTATGACGTGCGACGGTGAGTCATTTGTCGTATATGATCTAGGATAGGCGCCATTGTGCACGTCCGGTTTCCTGCACCGTTGAAGCTATGTTAGGCATTACGAAAGCTCTATTGGTTAGGCTTAACAGAACGTCCGGTTGGTTACGTACCGACTGGAGAACTGACCACAAGAAATGTTCTAGCAACAGATAATAGAGCGATGCACGTCGAGCCTCGTGCAGCATACTTAGGAAGGGAAATGCGGATACGAAATTTGCAAGACGTGGTCGGGCCAGGTGCTCAGAAATGAGCAGTATTAGTAGTTATCGTGGGTAGTGAACAGAGAGCCTTGATGCGTTGCTGTGAAATGTGTTGGTATTACCAGCAGCCCACAGGGCGATGTGCATTGTAATGTATAAGTAGAGTAATTACGTGTACCAAGTCAAAGTCTCTAGCGTGTAGTGACTATGACTGGTGTTCCTTAGATACAACCGCTGTGGGCAACTTGCAGAAACCCCAGATGGTTGGGCCTCAGATATAGGCACATATCTAACTTCTCCTACTCCTACCAGGCAGGTACGTCCCTAACGACTTCTAGGTTTGGGGTTCCTGTAGACAATATGGTGTTTGCTTCTATTCATTCATGTTTGCTGCTCTCACTTGGTACTATGAATGAGCACTTTTTACATTACAACTTCTATTATAGACACGATATATCCCATTGACACGGTACAATGCTCAAGTACCTGCTGGGGTACTCTGAAGATACAGACTTAGACTACCTGGAAACGTAGGTACAGGTATCATATTGCTCTCCTGTTTTCCAGAACTTATCAGAGCTACGGCTATCGTTATCACCCCGCCCTCGTGACTCGTAATAGTGAGCAGAGTATCTCCCGATCGTGCGGTATACCGTATGATATGGTTTTATCTTGTGTAGGCCTGGGAAAGAAGAAACACATGAGCCAATCGGTACATATCCCTTGTTTGCACAGGACCCAAACACTTGGTCGCGCGGTTAGGCTCCCTGAAATCCTTCACTCCAGCGCTCGAAGCTGCTATTCGCGGAGAGAAGAGATAGAATCTTATCAACAAATATGAGACCAGATTACAAGATCTTCATGCTGCATATAGTGTGTATACTAGAAATCATCTGTGAGGGGCTCCCTTCTAAGAATTTGCCGAGAGCTACGAACGCTGCAGAGCGTTTATTAGAACTACCTGCTTAAGAGATAGGATAGCTAGGCAAGAACGTTGAGGAGTTCATCGCCTTCCTTCGTGAAGATAGGACAATCGAAATTACCATCCCCCACCCCTTGGCGACACGACCCTTAGCGAGACAGCCAATATGATTCAGTAACTCCATTGTTCCATATACTAATCTTATAAACTCCTAAGATACTAAGCCCCTCCTCACCTAAACCTTCCACTCCTTCCAGTTAACCTGCTGTCTCCCCTGGGCAGCGGCACGGGCCTTGTTGGCGTATTAGCCGACTATTCTGATGCGTGGTCGATCAGCGTTAGACTGCTGAGCTGGCTGAGCCAGCTGAGGCCGTTGTTCGGCGGACTCAGCCAGGGCCGGATCCTTTGCATCTAGACCTCGTATATCTTTCTGATCGTCACTTTGGGCTCGATGAACCCGTTCGGCTGGTAGAACACAGCTTCCTGGGTAGTAATGAAAGAATTCGCAAGCATATATATAGTGCATAGATCTATTATTTGTCACGGCTGTAAAGAAGGCAGTAAATGCAGGGACCAACTATATCCTATATTTGGGGGAAGATCTGACTCCGAAGAACAGGAATCTGAGAAAGGGCTTTGCAGCCAGACTATATAGACATATTCCTCCTACCTTCTACTGCTCGAGCTGCGGCTGTTCCTCGGAATGGTGGCTACGGCTGTCATGTATGAATTCACTCCATTGACTACTGTTGTGCCGATTGTGGCCGTTTGGTCTGCGCATGCCTTCATCGAAAGAGGCATGCCATTGACATGAGGGCCGTTGACAGACCTGGCCAGGATAAATGGCTAGCTAGTCTGTCACCCTTTTATAAAATTCTATAACGTATCCCACGGCTATATTTGCCACCCGGCCATATTTGCCACTTTTTTTCCCATACAAAAAACGTCCGTGCGCAACATTATAACTTGGCCAATACTAATGCTATAATAATATAAATAGTACCAGTCGATTCCTAACTAAATAACAAGTTCAAATATAATTTTTTTATATTTAAAATATTTTTATTTAGCAAGTTATTAAGCAATACGCTAAGCAGGGATTATATAATTTTTAGCAGGGATTATATTATAGTACAAATACTATAATACTATATAACTAGTTTAATATATAAGTAATTAAAATAAAATAAAAATACTACTAGACTCCTTATTTTAATAGAAATCTAATGGTTATATTTTTATTATTGTACGACTAAAATTGATGGAGTTATAAATTTACGCACGGCCCTTTTTGCCAAGATTTTTTTAATAATCCTTGTTTATTTACGACCTTAATAACCTACCAAATAAAAATACTATAAATATAAAAAAAATCATATTTGAGCTCGTTATTTAGTTAGGAATCGACTGGTACTATTTATATTATTATAGCATTAGTATTGGCCAAGTTATAATGTTGCGCACGGACGTTTTTTGTATGGGAAAAAAAGTGGCAAATATGGCCGGGTGGCAAATATGGCCGTGGGATACGTTAGTATTTAAAGATATAATAGATCTATACATTGAATATATAGCTGGAAAAATAGGTTTAAAAATTGTTTTTGTTTGCTGTTGTTTCTTCATAGAAACATGGCAAGTGATCTTATTTTTAATAGAAACCGTTATACATGTATCTATGCAGGTTAGACATTTTTAGCTATTATATTGGCTGATTAACAGGCTTGCGAAGTGTGCATATTTTATATTAGGAATCAAATTTTAGCTGTCTTGCTATGGGGTCGTCTCGCTAGGGTGGGGGATGGTATCACACATTTTTTGACTTGTTCTGTATCTGCTCCTTGTGTTCTTCATACATGTCATACTGGGATATAGTCAGCTGAGGGCTGTTCAACATACGCACGTACTCCACTTACAGCATCTTTTACTGCTTGCCTCGCACCATCCCAGGTTCTTCTACCACACCCGGGTATGCTCCTTGGGTTAGTGTCGAATAGGCGCCAAGAGTAACTATTCATCGGTCCCTTCGAGAGCCAAGTCCATAGGTCGCGGTCGCGCCACCAAAGCGCCCAACTACGAGTCGAGAATATGTGGTCCAGATTTTCATATAGACCAGTACCGGCTGCTTCATGCAAAAACCGATAGAAGGAATAACCTTGAACATATCCGTGGTGTATAGATCGCTCCGCTTGCCATTGTTTCCTCCACCACGCATGATAGGAGTCCGCTTGTGCGTTCATTTCTTTCAAGGAAGGTAGACGAGCTGGAGCACGATAGTTGCCATCTAGACCTTGCTTGGATACTTGACCGGACTTGACAGCTATTTCTCCCGCCCATATCTGAGCGAGAGCCATCGACGAGAGCTCTGATACGCACCAAGAGGTCTCCAGCGGTCCCATCCAACTCAGGACCGCGACTGAAGATGCGAAGCGTGGGGGGAAGATCATATGGTAAAGCCGAGGGATATGCGGTTGTGGTAGCCCTCCGTCTGCCAGACCGTTGGTCACTGCATCTGCTGCGGAGCGCTGTTCATATATATCGCCTGCAGTTCGGAGAGGCATTCCACATGCACCGTCCATCTCGAGTTCTGGCATGACGCTGAAGTCCAGATTATAACCTGTACAGAAAATGACTGCGTCAACTTCGAGTATAGTACCATCAACTAACAACACTTCCGAAGCCCCAGAGAAGTCTTTGAAGCCATGAACAGGCTCGACGTCTCCTCGACGTAGCGCAGGGACGAATTCCTCCTGTATGGCGGGGGGAACGTGACCCATACTAGCGCATGGCACAAGCCTCCAGTCGCTCCGCACTCGCTTCTCGGCACGTTTCCATCTATCGTTTTCAGTCATACCTGGCTCGACTGGCTCAGACCTGGCAGCAGCAGATATCATCTGGTTCACCAGGAACTTGTCGCCCAGCGCCCCTGTTAGCCACGGGGCTAGATGGTCAACTAGGTATTTGAGACGCATAACCGGCCAAGGAAACTGGGTGTCCAGGGGTAGTCCATCGTCCTGATAGCGCGAGAGCATAAGCCGGCCGCGACGGTAGGACTGATATACTTTTGATGCGTGTTTAGTCAAGGCTAGCGAGATATCACAGGCAGTATTGCCAATTCCTACAACAAGGACTCGCTTGTCCTTAAAGACTTCTGGACTTGATTGTTCTTCAGTTAGCCTTGACCATGGCATACAAGTCAAATATCTGACCTCTTGAAAGCCTGCCCGTGGATGACAGTACCCTTAAATAGACTTCTGGCTGGCATATGGGGCCATACTGGCTTGTTCTCGCGTCCGTGGCACAATACGACTTTGTCAAACGCGAGCACAGTCGACCCCTCGTCGTTGGTGATGTGGACGTTCCAACCGTCGTCGGTCACATTTCGAGTAACTTTGTTGACAGTCGTCGCGAAACAGATGTGTGGGTAAAGTTGGAAATGTGAGGCATATGCTCTGAAATACTCGGCCAACTGGGAACCGGAGAGGTATGTAGGAGAACCTGCAGTACATCAAAGACTTTAGCGACTGACAACTAAGTGGTGTAGTGTCACCGCTGGTCTTGATATTCTTCATGCACCCTACGTAGCCTACCTTCAGGTACTGGGAAGTCGCTGAAGCCAGACTAATTGGTGATAATAAGCAACCATACAAATTTCACTCAATCGCACTTTGGCTATTTCACTCACTACGAACTTGCTAGTGTTGCACACTGTCTCATGCAGTACAGACGTGTAGCTAGCACTATCATTAAAGGCCCAAAGGCCCCCAGTGTCATTTCGTCGTTCGAAAGCAACCACATTAAATCCCTCTTCACGGAGACTCTTCAGCGCAGTGAGTCCTGCAGGGCCTAGGGTTAAATTAGCAACGTCCTACCGGCCGGTTTGCTGATCCGCTCAAGTGTAGTTGGGTGGGAGTAATGAACGGTACCGAGCCCAATCACTGCTATCCGAACATTCTCCATCGCTGCAAGTATAGGGTAGGAAGTGCCGGAGAGCTTTATCTTTTAAGACAACACGAGGCTTTACTATTTCAAATGACGCTATATTGAGAGAACTTAGAGTCAAAGAATCTTGACCGCCTCAGTGGTCTAAGTTGCTATTCGTTTAATAAAAATGTACTTATGATGCCTGGTTGGTGTAGGGCTCGCATTTGGTCAATGCCCCTCATGTGTTCGAGCCGAAACAGACTGGTGCATTGTCTCATTCACGTGATCCTGTCATACTCTCAATCGGGATTCCGAGATCGAATGCCTTCTTGTGTTGCCTATAACGACAATAGTCCATCACGGAGTGTTCCCTTACGCGAAACCGGGCTTTTGTGACGGGTGGGTAGTATTTTCAATTCCGTTCAGTAGAACGAGCATGGAATACCATGTAAGGGGTGCATAGTATTCGATGTTTTTTCTCCTCAGATTAATCGAACAATTGTATGGCATTGTATTGTCGGGGAGGATCTCACAAATACTACATGCATGAACAAGCACGGACCAAACATTGTTTAAACAAACATCTCTTCTTTCTACTGGGTTAAGTAAGCTTGACTACTAGATCGGACTGGTAAACCACAACGAAGCAAACCCACGTCCAAGTAAGAAAATTGTTTGTCCGGTTTCTGCATGGTTTAGTGTTTATATTGCTGCATTCCGCCGTCCTCCAAAGTGTGCTCCTTCGAAGGTAAATGCGCCATAGGAGATAATACAGAATTGGGTAGGGTAGTATATCTGTAAGTGAAATCACTACGGTATCGAAATAAATATACCGCAAATTCAGCGTGAACAAATGGGGAGGTGAACAAAGGTGGTTGCATGTTTGGATCAGTTTAAGTTCGTTTCTAATCGCCTTCTTCCTGCACACGTATGAAAACACTCAAATAGAGGGTACCTACGGATTCCATTGGGATCCTAAAACATGTCCGAGTGGGGGTAATGGACTTGGCTAATACCATGTAAGTTAGCAGCAAGTGCTAGCACCAAAGGACGAAGGACCTGTCTCAGAAAAGGCTGAAGGTAGGCGTCCAATCAAATGCGATATTATCTTAGGTACTTCGGCACTACTACTGCTACTATCTAGCGTGAGGCACAAACCTGGGGAATCTTGTACCATAATCTAGACATACATATACTGTAGATAGATACAATACTAGGTAAGTAGTTTTGACAAGACCTGAAACACCGCACAAATGCGTCCAAAAAATAAATAAATGGAAGCCAACATAAAGGACAGAATGATGTTACCTAAGGATTGAATAAAGTAAGTTTAAAGTTAAACTATAATTTAAAGACGCGTTGTCCCATATGACTATCAAAATCGCTTCGTAGCTAGGGTGTGCATGGGTTGCTAGGGGCGTGCTCTGAACTGTAATAGTCGCAGCTCAGAGAGGGTGTGCATTTATCATTAAGTTCAGATAATAATGAGACTCCCTGATTAGATGTAGGTACCTCCACAGGTTTCCCAAACCACCAATGCCCATTCAGGCTCTTAGCAGTCGACAGCATCGAGCAAAGTACAAAAATTGGAAAATGAGAGATGTTTTAGGTATACTAAGCACGCCCTACTTACTTTCAGTCTGGGTATATTTACTTGGTTACACAGGTAGCCATTTAAGGTTTTGAATCTCCGTAGACGACTCTCAGAGCTGATTGAAGGTACGTAACGTAGGTACGTATCTTTGCCCCACCCCGCGAACCTTAAAACAATAGGTCGGTCGTATAAATGCTCTCCCAAGTAAACAAAACAGTCGCGCTCTCTCCCACTTCATATTCTCCGTACATTCAACTGCTCTCTGCTACGTTTAACAACGCTTGCAACTGCTATACACTGCTTTTAGCTGCGACTTCTATAATTACAGAAAACTGATATTTGAGTCTCTAATTGCGACTTTACTATTTTTCTGCCTGTCAATTCAATTGCGGCATCCGCGTTAATCGCGTTACACTTTCTTCAGAATGGACTCTAAGAGTTCCAAATACCAATCACGCATCCTTCGGGAGATGCACAATAACGCCGATAACCCTTTCTCTCCGCCTTCATCTACTGGTAGCCACGGCACCATCACTCTTACTTCGCAACTATCCCTTCCTGACGACGAGTCTACACGACCTCAAGTCACGATCCCGGCTATCAACACTTCGGTGCTGCGCCAAAAGTTCCCCGAATGGGAAGCAAAAACTCCGACTACATACTCTAAAGCCTACAGTCCAGACAAGGAGAACAAGGCACCCTCCCCAGCACTTGCTGCTATTGATGAAGTAAGTTCGCAGCTTTCAGTTGACTCGTCTAGCTCTGCGGGTTCTGCGAGCGCTTCCGCCTACAACGACACCGTCATTCGACGAGAGCCCGGTCCCTCTGGCTAGTCACGGATATCCGCGGCCTCTCGACAACTAGAGGAGCTCCGACGGTTTTCGGATCGCTTTGATCGAAACCTACAGACCGCGAAAGCAAACCTAGAGAACGTCGAAAAGCGCATTGATCGTATTTCTCTTATTACTGAGCGCGCGGCAGCTCTTCCCTCCCTTCTTAGTGGCTCTTTTGATTCTCGAACTCCTACCCCAGTTCCCCGTTCTTTCAATAAGTCTCCTTCTTTTGACCCGCACCTGTACATTCATCACCCACGTATTCGGCCTCGTGGTGAACCTTATGAGCGGCCGCCTAACCCGATCCCGCCATCTGATTATTCCGTTTCTCCCCCTGCGTCTCCTTGCTCTGTTTCTTCTTCTGGATCTACTTTGCGTGCTCCGTCTCTTTCCTCTCTTTCCATGAACTCCATGTTTTCGAATGTTTGTAATCTGGGCTGGTCTTTGAGGATCAACATAACTGACAATGAATTATTTACAGGATGAGTCTATCTTTGCTCCAACCTCGCCGAAATTACGTACACACAAGCCTGCGCCCCCGGCCGAGGACACGATGGAGCCTGCCCGAGGAAATGTGACTACACTGCTCGACACGCTCAAACATAACCGCCCGGAGAACGAACCAGCGAAACAATCGTCCTCTCACATTGCCCAAAAGTTTCAGCCCAATGCTGGCTTCGCGGCCAATGCAGCACGTCGAATTCAGCGGCAATCACACCCCACCGGCTTCAGCCCCATGAGCCCAAGCGTCGCTAATCAGACAGCCGGTTCATTTTCATTTTTTCTCCCTCAATTCAATCACCTTAATGACTTTGTTTCTGGTACTCTGAGATTGTCATCACTCAAGAATGGAACACCTATTTTTGTCAAACATGGCAAGGTACACGATAGAGATACCAGGACATCTTTTGATCATCATGCCGACTTCGAGGCTGTCCCTATCCCTGGCGACGAGGAGAAAATATTTGTTTCCCTGGATAAGATTCGGGAGGAAATCCAGACATTGCAGGAGCACGACGAACTTGTTTCGAAACAAGCCGAAGAACTGCAGGAGGAAGTTGCCGAGCTTCAGTCCCATGTCGCTACACTCAAGTCCCGAAAGGACAGCGCATTGGGCTCCGAGTCTGATGGCTCTATGGTCGAGCAACTGACTGCTCAAAAATCACGTAAGTCCTTCCTCATATGCATCCCTCTTCTTTACTGACCTTCGCCATAGAACTTGAAGAGCAAGTCTCTTCCCTTCGTACCCGTCTCGACCAAGCGAATCGCCAGATCAGCCTGAACGAAATCCACAACGAATCTTTCGTCGCTGAGCGAGACGAGGCTCTTCAGAGAGCCTCTGACCACGTCCTCACAATCAAGCGCCTCCAGACACGCAACGATTCGATTACCGCCCAGAAGTTAGAGCTTCAACAAGCGCTCAAAGAGTCGGAGGAGGAGCTTGACTCTGAGCGCGTACTACTTGAGAACCTCCAACGCAAATACGACCAGGTCGTGGCGGAGAAAAACATGCTCAAGGAAGACAATCTCGGTCTTGAACGCCATAACGAGTCGCTTATCAACAACCTCAGAGCATCCCAGCTGAAGAACACTGAACTCGAGCGCGAGAACAACAGCCTCCAGGAAAAGGCCGCCCATCTCCAGAGTCTGGTCGATGGACTCAGCAAGCAATTGGCTCGGAAGACAGAAGCTCATCTATTCACCAAGGAATCGAAGGACATTATGCCTGGCACGGGCAAGACAAAGCTCACCAGGCTGGCTCAACAGGAGCCAGGAGACAGACTAACTGTCGTGAGTGAGATGTCGGGTCACAACTCAACATCTCCCATGGTCTTGCCGCAACAGGATAATGTCACCTTCGAAAGCGACTTCACCCGCGAATCCACTCGCCAATTGACACAGGAATCCAAGATCTCTATGCCTACTAGGGCTAAGTCCAGACTCTCCAAGATGGCTCATCGGGAGTCTGGAGACAGATACACGGTCGGGAGCGAGATGTCTGCTAAGACCATGACATCTCAAACTGACCTCCAGATACAGGATGACTATACTCAACAGATCGACCTCACTCAGGAACGCCAGCTCGACTCCGACCAGGAGAACATGACTTCGGCACTGTTCATCGATGACATCACCCTCGACTCGACCAAGCGATCTGCTCGAAAGCAGAAGGCGAAGAGTACCAATGCAGTTCGAGTGCTCTCACCTATCCTGTCCGCCACCGAGTCAACGAAGACTGAGCAATTTGCCACAGGCAAGAATACGACTGCCAAGGCCCCAGTCCTCACCCAATCCGCTAAGCGCGTGTTGGACAACCTTTGTCGCGAACACGAGTGCAACAATTGTGTTCTCTGCACTCGAATCAACGCGGGCCGCCACGACTCGACCGGAAAACACACGAAGAAGACGGTCCGAGTCGAACGCCCTGTCCCTGCTAGCGATCGACCCAAGCGCCAGTCCCGATCGTCGACTGACGTCTACGAAGATCAGCCAACCCTTCGACCTTCTCAGGATCCTGCCATCGCCTTGGCTAAGGTCATGAAGGGTCTTAAGGATGAGGAGAAGCATCTGCGAACTTTCATCTCGCGAAAGCAGGCCGTCTACGACGAATGCGATCCAGCCATCAACAAGAGGCTCTGGAAACAACTGGACGGCGAGATCAAGAACCTTCGAAAGCGACGGGATCTGAAGCGGGATCAGATCTATGACCTCCAAGATGTGCTGGAGGGCCAGAAGGCAAATGCTGAATTGATGAGTCAGGAGGCTATTGACATGACCATCAACAGTGTCCTCAGCCGGGATCCAACTTGGGATGGAATCGTCGGCTACTGATCTTGAGATCATATCTCAGAAAGTCTCGGGCGGAGGAGGAAATGGAGCGATAGGTCAGCCCATCGCGAGGAATGGCGATGATGATGGACGAATGTTTCCCATCAGAAGGTTTTATTGTTATGGTTGTTCTGTTTGGTATTGTGAGGAATGTTTTTCGGCAATGGTTGAGTGCACCCCAGCATTTTTTTCGAGAAAGTTGTTTGCTGTGAAGAGTGGGTGGAGGATGGATGAATGTTTCCCATGAAGGACTTGTTTCGGGATGGTATGGAGATTGGCGTTACGGATAGAACTAGGGCTCGGGGGTTCTGGATGGCAAGGTCTGTTCCTGTATGGTATGATTACTGAAGGAAACGCATGGCGTTGGTGGGATGAAGCATGAGATGGATGCATAAAGGGATGGCGTCCAAGCTCCTGTTCTATTGTTTTATACAGCATGCCGCATAGAAATTGCGAAGGAACGTACACACGTTCAGAACGAGTTAGCATTATTTTAATATGCTCGTCCAAAACCAGTCTGCTCTCCTGATTTGATCGTGGTCTCTTGTGATCTGCAGTCTCAACAGAGCTGATCTAAGCTATTGCGTTCAAGTGGGCGCCATAATTCATAGCTTAAGTGACTTGATCAGTTTCCAATACGACAAGATGAGTCAAGGTATGTTTTTACTATCGGTCTTTTGTTCTATAAGCTGTAAAGTGATTTTGTATACGGCATACAGCTCTAACAGTACGACAGGAAACATATTATGAGGACGCACGCGTATTGTATATCTTTACAGGAATCAAATAGGGCTTAGGCGACTAACTACATGGGATGCTCTAACACCGAATGATGACGAAGAGCCTAAAGTGAATTCATACAGGATTCATGTATATAAAAACGGCGGAAAAGTTTGGCTGCATATCAGAGACTGGGAGAAGAGAGGTTACATATGTCGGTTTACGACCTTATCTCGTGAGTATCTTCTTCACTGTATGTATGATCTGATCGCTCCTTAACGTGATCGTAACCTGTTTTTCCGCCTTCTCCTTTCCTTCATTCTATAGGAGTTAGACTTGATGATCTGGTGGACGGTATTGCTGAGCAGACAAGATGTCGCAGTTATGTAAATCGGAACGGGATACCAAGCCCCTCGTTTTGGGTGCATAATGACCTGCTGCCACCAGGGGGTCAAGGGCCAGGTAGATAGGTAGGTAACTATGTACGCACGGTTTACTCAATTTCGCTCTATCACTACCGCTCACTAGCCCATTTCGCATGTATAAGCCTTCCTTCTTTACTTCAATTTTCACATGAGGCTATTTTACAGTCAGGGAGATGCTTGAAATATTGGCTGACCAAACGCCTGGGTGCGCGAGAGGAAAAAAAGGGGGAAGGAGAAAGACTTACCTATTCATATAAGAATTACGGCGCCGACACGTCCTTTTTATTTCCAGCGACATATCGGCTAGAGCCAGCAAGGGTATGACTGACTGGACTGACTAGCTGACTATCTATGACTGACCTCCTTTTCTCCTGTCTTTCTTCTTTTCCCCATTAGCCCGGAATACAACGTCGTAATGATCAATGTTGCTTTCGAAAAGATGGGCGACATTTTTCGTTTCGTTCTTATCCGTAAAAGCCATGCCCGCCGCTAACAATCTTTTGTAATGCGCAGAGACTAAGTTGTAAGAAGTTCCGTGCCCCTTACTTAGTTATCGCCTCCTCGTCCACCCTCAGGGCTTCGACTGCGGCTGCGACTACGACTCCTCGCGCGTCCACCACCACCTCGATGTGATTGCCGGTTTCCGCGTCCGCCTTTACCGGGGGGAGGTCGCACAAAGGCGAAATCCACATAGATGGTTTGGTCGAGAAGTTTGGTCTCGTGCGCGCCGTCAATAGCGGCGCGTGCTTCTTGGAGGGTCGGGTATTCGATAAGTGCGTATCCCTACAAATCACACCAGAGATTAGCATTCCATCCCGCCATCTTCGTTTGTGTTTTCCTAAATCTCAGCAGGTCTGTTCTTTTCTGTTGCACAAAAGAGGAGTGCACCCAGGCCGAGTATGTTGTTCTTGTTGCATATTAAAAACAGGCGAAAACCTCACCTTGACGTAGCCACTGCGACGGTCCAGGTTCAGGTGCAGGTTCTTAATCTCGCCGAAATCGGCAAACTTGTCGTGCAGGGCCTCCTCGTCGGCCTCCTCATGCACGTTGGTGACCATGATGATCCAGCCCTCGATGGAGCGCACGGCAGTGGCCTTGCCGTGCGTCTGCATGTCGCCGACCTTCACCTGGGTGGTCTCGGGGGAGCCTGGCTCGTCGACGTCCATTTCTACGTCCGCCATCGTTGGTTACGTTTATATTACGAGGTAGGGCTTTTAAGCTGGAGGGAAAATGTGAAGAATAGGAATGTTTGAAAAATAAAAACGTTCCTAATTGCGCGTAGATGGGAATCTTGTCTTGAGCCTCGGTGTGCTGGTTAGATTAGGTAGGTAACTGCTGCTGATAGTGGTGGGGTGCTTTGGGAAGGTCTATTGGTGTCGCGCTGCATCTATTTGTCAGCTGTGTGACAGGTGTCAATCACCTTCGTGGCATGTGGACCTAATCCATACATCCAGAATGAAAAGGTTGTGTCCTTAGTTACATCCGGTTTCTTGCTTTCTATTAGCAATTCAAAGGAGCTAAAAGCTAAATGGGTATCCTTCTGAGGTCAGAATTTCCGTCAAATCTATAACTCGCACTTGTAATTCCAAGGAACCACGACTAATCCGCCATACATATTCGCTGCTATAAACCCACGAGCTGTTGTATAGGGCAAATAGTACCAAATCGTCAGAGGCTACCTAAGTATGTATATAGCTAATCATCCCGGTCTTTACGATATATCTCTACAGTTGCCTTTCAAAGCCACTAAGATAGCCTGTGCGATGGGTAGTTAGTAAAGTCTCTTCCCATACATCCAGTTGCAGAGTCATTAATCCTTAAATACCATTAGTAGAATCTCGACCGCATAATTAGATTTCTTGTATCTCGAGTCCCAGGAAGGCGCAAATTACCCTAGAGTTGAGGCGTGTGGACCGATCGTCCCTGCAGTAGATCCCGCTTCTGTCTCCACACCTTCGTCAGACATGCACCTAAGATGCATCGGACTTTCCTACCTACTAAGTAAGCAGTAGTTATTACAAACAACACGCGACATCAACGTCCATCCACATTAATTGCTTTGGCTTCTAAAGTGTCACTACTTGTACATCTAGACTCAATACACTCCTTCACAACAATTTTATTGGTGTGAAATCGTCGATAGATTAGGCGAAAGCTCAACCCTGATAATAACTTTGACTTAATGAGAGTGTTGCCTCCCCTCCGTCTCATGGACTAAACGCTTGAAATTTCACGATGGCCTTCCTCGTTGGCCCCGGGGCGCCGGGTTTCCAGCGCCTTGCCGTCCCTGCCGCTACTATCTTGATAATCGTGCTCGCATACGGCTCACAGTGGCTGTTCGCTACATCTCCAGACCTGGAACCTGGACCGTTAACGGCGAGGGAAACCCAGGCGTTCAATAAACTTCTCGTCTGCTTGTGGTGGTCATATTGGAAGGCATGCACCGTTGATCCCGGCCGGTACGAGTTCCCGCGTCCTCGGTCGGGCAAGAAGGGAGACGATAAAGCGGCAGCGGAGGGCAAAGGTAAAGGCAAGGAAACGCCACACAGTTCGGGCGATGAATATGGCGATGGTGAAGGACAGGGTCAAAACGAAGGTGGAAGTGCCAATACACAAATCCAGCGCCGATGGTGCCGTAAATGTGCGGCTCCCAAACCGCCACGGGCTCACCACTGCAAAGTCTGCCAGCGCTGCATTCCGAAAATGGATCACCACTGTCCATGGACAGGGAACTGCGTCTCTCTGCAGACTTTCCCGCACTTCTTGCGCTTCGTCGTGTACACGAACATATCTCTCTGGACCTTGAACTACTTCCTCCTGCAGCGGTTCTACGCGCTCTGGGAAACTCGTCACATGCCAGCGTACCTGGGGCCAACTCTAGGCCAGCTTATAACGCTAGCAACACTGGGTTTCGTCTCGTTCCTCACAACGATAGCGCTGGCTATCATCCTCTTCACGACCGTGCGCGGCTGGGCGCTCAACATGACTATGATAGAAGGTTGGGAGCTTGAGCGGCACGAGGCGGTGCTGCAGCGCGGTGGCGGGTACGCGGAAGAAGACTGGTGGCGCTCCCACGCGGAGGAAGCCGAAGCCGATGATATTGCAGGATCGCGGGGCATGAGCACGGTCGTCGATCCCGTCGAGTTCCCCTACGATGTCGGCATATTCGAAAACATGGCACAGGCCATGGGCACGCGTCATCCTCTGCTCTGGATCCTGCCTTTTTTCGCCAACAGACCGCGGATCGCGCCCCTGCCATCCTCGGAGACGGCCGAAGACCTTATCGCTAAATTAAGCGGTGCGAAGAAGGGCGCCGAGAGTCTAGGCGCCGGGTGGTTCTACCAGGAGAACGGGCTCAATGACCGCGAGGGCATGTGGCCGCCCGTTGACCCGGACAAAGTGCGGAATGCGCAACTCTACCGTCGGCGTCGACGCGAAGAGAAATTGTATCAACAACAGCAGCAGCAGCAGCAGGGACAGGGACTATATCATAACTTCAACCCAGAGTTCGCGGATAAGGACCTGAGCCCCGAGGAAGCGAGGGAAGCTTTTCGCCGCAGACAAGAGCAAGATCTGCGCCGGTGGCAGCAAGGCGGCCCGACGGGAGCGCAGATCATGGACGAGCTAGAGGAGCAGGAGCATCAACAGGAGCAAGCAGCCCACAACAACATGCGGCCTAGGGTTAAAGAGGAGGGGAAGAAGTCAGGTTGGGTCAACTCGGACGGCGAACATCTGGGTGATTACGGCGTTGATGAAGAAGCTGAGTTTGACGATGATGACGACGACTATGTTGTTTATGGTGGCGATGTAGGCAAGAAAGACGAGAAGAGCCAAGTGTTATCGTCACAAATATTGATAGATATTGATGAAGAAGACGTTCCCTTGGGAGAATTGATACGGAGAAGGAAATCAAGGAAGAATGATGGGGATGACACATAACGCAGCGTGGTCGCCAAACATAGCGAATAGGCATGATAGGTCTTAATATACTCTATATAAGCGAAAAGCACGACATAAATCATTATCTAAATAATATGTGAGAGTATCATTGTATTCATTTTTTTCATCGTCATCAAATATTTCTACTCGTTTCTCATTCTTCTGTTGATTCTCTCTCTTCTCAACTTCAGTTTCGTTTCCTATCTAGCGCAGCTAAATGCAGCATAATCATTGATGAATAGCCAGCCCTACCTAGGTAGGTGGTCTCTTCATGACAGAATTTACTGATTAAGCGTAGGTGCTGCTCCAGGGGCATAGGCAAGGCAAGCCGTTATTGACAAATGTAAGGCCGTCTTTGCTTGGGAAAACGTAGTAGCACCTGGCGTACGAGGTTTGTTCGGCTCATAGCTTTCTCTCTCTCTCTCTCTCTCCACAATCATAGTGGGAATTCTTTAGTAAATGTTAATCTCGTCCTAACTTACTGAACCGAAATTCCTTTAAGCGCGTGCTTCCATAATCTACCAGTCATCATCATCATCATCCTTCTTTTGCATCGCGTTCTTTCTCGCCAGGAGCGCGTCAGCTAATAAGCCAGCAGTGCCTGGAGTCGGTGTATTGCTCCTACTACTATTTGAGCTATCCGTGTTCGTGCTCAAGCTCATGCCCGAGTCTCGAGGTTGTAGAGCGGCTGCCTTTTTAGCAGCAGATGGACGTTTGGCTGGCGGTTGGGGTGGGGTCGGTTTGGCCCGTGCTGCCGTGCCGTTAGTTGCCGGGGGCGGCGGAGGAGCACGGGGAACGATTGTAGGCGCCGGTGCTGTGATCTCTTCTACATAAGCAGCTGGAACCCAGGCTTGCCCTGATGCATTCTTTGCCAACCACCAACCTGAAAAATTGTTAGCGTTTGTATCCAATCATATACAGGCATCAAGGGTATATTTACCATTATTTTCTTTTTGTACGATTTCAATGATCTCGCCCGCTTTAATGGTAAGTTCATTCTCCCTCTGGCTAGTAAAGTCATAAAGAACCTTAGCTTGAGGCTTGCCCCTCGCAGGAGGGGCAGGAGGCGGTGGTGGGGGCGGCGGCGCCCGTGCGGACGAAGTTGAGCTCTGATTTCGTGTATGGTTAGGGATATTACTTGTCACCGCAGCAGGAGTTGGTACAGAACGGGGAGTCTGTACTGCAGCTGGACCACGCTTGGCCGCATTCGGCCGGTTCCCAGTGAGCCGTGATGGCCGGCCGCCAGGACCACCGGGCTTAATCAACCTGCCTCGAAGAATTGGGCGTGGTGGCACCGGTTTACGTGCTGGCATAGGGCGGGAAACTGAGGATGCTGGTTCACCGGACTGAGTATGAACAGCACCACTCTTGTAGTAATCGCTGGCTTGTTGCGAATCCTTTAAAACCTTGACTATCTGCATCTTCCCTGGCTTCTTGGCGTACTCTATCGTATCGCTCATCTTCAAGTTGAAGCCACCCGGCATCGCCCGTTGCATGTGAGTGAACAGTTCCGTCTTTAGAACACAGTTCAGTAGGGGGTCGGGTGCCTGGGGAGATCCAATCCCCAATGAAAACCAGTCGTCTCTATATGTCGAGGTCCCAATGAACTTGATAGTTCCCAGAGGCACCGACCGTTCGGCGGATATTTGCGGTTGTCCGTTGACAAGTGCCTGGGACACAATGTATAAATTTCGACTAGATAAGATGAGAAGTCGGGGGCTGGCCTTGCTAGACCGGCCAAACTTCGTTTCCAAGACTTCGCCACGACACGAGAACAGGGCCTTCTCGTTGCCGCCCATCCCGACCGCATTACGCACCAGAGCAGAAGAACCTGTCGATTCGTTAATGCCCAGGTAATCACCCATGAATCGACGGGAACCTAGTAAACTGAATCTCCTTCGCTCTTTTCGGCCCTGCAACACCTTGTGACCCTGTTCACGAAGTTGAAGGTACTGGGTGCCCACGCGTTTCTTTCGCCAGAACCGCTGTATTCGTGTTGCGGCCTCAGCACGGTAAGCTAGGTACGCCCTCCACATTCTTTGAATACGAATGGCCATGTTGTGCCAATACCGATCGCGCATCGTTTCGAGGGCAAATAGTGTCTCGGGGGACTTGATAAACGCTTTGGTTACACCCAGTTGCCATTCTTCCTTGGGGATATTTGTATCCTTAAGGATTTGTTTGACGGCCGCTTCTTCCGACCCTTGCCATGTGTACTCTCCTGCGTATGATGTAGCCGGGGATAAGAGGAAGAAACGCTCTACGAACTTCTCATAAGACTGACGATATGCGAAGCCAGCACGTCGAATCCTCACGTTCTCTTGCAGACCGAGGTATTTAATCTGATGAAGCACGTTGGGAACATTGTACTCCGTCGGCGACTTATTTTCGTTTGGCTTGATGGTCCGGATGTATGAAGGCTGGCATTTCATCAGAGTATCCACGAGGGCATTTGCTGATGTCCGAATTCTGTCGCCGGCGGTCGGGGGCTGTCTTCGGTTGTCCTGGTCTACCTGTTGAGGGAAGAGCGTATGGACAAAGTGGTTGGCACTTTGCTGGAACAAGTTTTGAACGCCCTTAAGCAGCTGGTCCTTATTCTTATCAGTTATGCCATCGACCGTGTAACTAACGTCACCAGCGTAGTGCTTAATGATAAAATTGCCTTGTCGAGGCGTGAGGTGTGGATGGGACATGCTGTTGATACTCTGCATGAAGGTGCGGTCACAGGCAGCGGGGTCGGCATGCGCTGTCTTGGTAGCATCCTTCAACGCGGAAAAGATGCCAACAGGGCGCACTTGCTCGATGAGGTCGCACACGACTTTGTTGTCGAAGTACTTGATAGGCGTCCATTGGATCTGCTCCCGGGCGTATTCCTCTTGCTCAGCCTTGAGAGTGAGCTGAATAAAGATCTGTTGCAGCTTTTCATTGACGTAGTTAATGCAGAGCTGTTCGAAGCTGTTCTTCTCGAAGATTTCAAATCCGTAGATATCAAGAATACCGATGTTGTTAGATGAGGCCTGCCTCGCTTGGAGAGACTGGTTGATCCTTCCTACTATCCAGTCAAACAGGTTGTTATAGATAGCCATGCTAAGGGCGTCCCGAGTAGCGTTTGCCTGGGCGATATTTGCGGGTGACTCGATGATTTCACCAGATCGAGGAGTCAAAACTCGGATTGTTATGCCCTTGATTAGGGATTTTGGCGTGACTTTAAGCAGGTAGGCTAGGAAATCTACGACCGACTGGTCCGATACAGCGGCGTATCCGTCGTCGCTTTCACGGAACTGAATGTTTCCAGCCCATAAGATGGCAGCTAGCATGCGGAACACCTCATCTTGCTCGGCTTGTGATAGCCCGATGATTTTCATGGCCTGTAAAGTGTCGCGAAACTCGGCCAAGTCGTCAATGCCATCCACATTGAAGCACTTCGACCGACTCAAGTAAGCGTAGGTTTCGGGCTGCTGCACACCAAACATAGTCCTGTAGTTTTCCGAGGCACCCTTGGCGAACTGGTAGAAAATGTGGAAGCTTCGCTCGTTGGCGATCTGACCTACAACCCTCGTCTTTTCCAGCAGGTAGTTTGTGATATCAGCGCCGACGGGTTCACCATTAGCGTTGAAGTGTATCTGTAGATACTTGCCGAAGCGCGACGAATTATTGTTTCGAAGCGTCTTGGCGTTTCCGAAGGACTCGAGCAAGGGATTTGTGGCCAGCACCATATCCTTTATTTGCTTAATCTCTCCGCTTTCGCCTCCAGACACATTGGCAATGTATTGCATAATGCGCTTCGCAGCCTCGGTCTTGCCGGCACCCGACTCACCCGAAATGATAACGCATTGATTGTCCTTGTACGCCTTCATATTGTAGTATGCGGATTCGGCAATGGCAAAAACATGGGGTGGCATTTCAAGGCGGTTCTTCCCCCTATAGGAGTCGAGGACTTCGTCGGTGTAGATGCCGAGATCGCGAAAAGGGTTAACGGAGACCAAGACATGGCCAATGTAGGTATAGATCTCGCGACCTTCGAACCGCTTCTTCAAGTTCTCGTTGATCGCCTCGTTCGATACCTTGCTCAGCAACGTCAGATCCGAGACGCCTATTTCCTTCTTCTTGGTGGTTTCGAAGGTGGCCTTCATCGGTCTCGCACCACCCTGGGCGCCTCCTGCTCGTCCCCCGCCTCCCGCTTTGTCTTTCGGACGTCTACTGATACCCTGTGTTGGTGCGCTGTGGTAAGCAAGACCGCAGCAAGTACGGTTGGATTTCCCGAAACATACCATGATGGGCTCGCATGAACTGTGTCGTCAGCCCGGTGTCTACAAGGACGTCGGTGGTTGACAGTCAGTCTAAAACACGCAAGAAATCGCGAGGAAGGGCCGGCGAGTGCAACTATAAAATGAAAAGCGACGCAAAATATCCAGGAGCGATCGTGAGGAAATTTCGGCCAGTCAGAAAAACTTCCGATAGTGAACGTGTTGTATTCGCAAAGTGTCGCTCTCGCTCTGGCGATCCGCTTGAGTCGGGTTGCTGGATTGCCTTGACAGGGCCTGGCCATCAAGCACTAATGCAGCCAGCGACGTAATGCAATGGGGCTGGGTTTACGTGGCGGCGGGTTGTTGAGCGTGGCTGAGCCCAATATAAATCCCCATAAACCCCGTTGGACATGACCATTTGATGGGCTGGGTAGCAATGTGCTGGAGCCGCTAGAAGCCGTTACAGCTGTCCTGGTGGTGAAAGTTGACTACTAAATCGAGCCGCACCAACCCTGACAATTTGTCACTCCTACTATGTATAGCATCTTATCATGAGTTGTTTGGCATACCGCATACATCTGCACCTGTTAGTGAAAGTGAAATAGTTGAAATCCCCGCCCGACAATGAGTAAGTAAAATCATTCCATCATATTTATTCTTATCTCATCTGCTCTATACTGTATGCTATTGTGATATACTACTCTCCCAAGTTATTATAAGCGATTCTATATCTGCATGTTCCCACGTGACCAGTGCTGAATAACGCGTCTTAACCGTAGTACCCATGTGAGCCCTCTCGATATCGCAGTGAATTGTCCATTGCACCCAACAACGAGCGTGGCCCCAGTCAAGCCGTGGATTTAGGTAAGAATGCGGGGTGGCATGCAGCATACCAGTGGAGTTATCCTAGCATTCCGCAATGAAGTTGTTCACCCAAGGACCCGGAGGTACCAATTACGGTTTAAAGAGCACCTTTCCGAGTGCCTACACAAGCCAGTAAGCATACAGCGGAAAACGTACGACTTACATCTTACTTCACAGTATGACGCGTTGATAGGAAAGCATTAGACGCCTGGGTAAGACGTTATTATTGTCATCGAAGGGTAGAAGGCGCGATTACACTGGATCGAACATTCCATACTCGTCTATTGAGCTGAGTGCTTGGCATGTGGACTCTTTTCTTTGGTTGCTGTCGCCGATGCTGGGATTCTCCTGGCCGTTGGTCTTCTCTTGGACTCTTGGACTCTCCTGTGCTTCTAAGCTGAGGGTTCGCCTCACCAACGAAGAGCCTGGGCACTTCCACATTCAAAAACGAGAGAACCATTGGCATTCGATAGATCATAAACCAATATTTGATGATTACTGAAATATTTATTCTGAGTAATGCGCATATTACCCGCTCACACGAATTATTTGCTTCTTAGACAAGCGTACTGTTATTAATGGAACTTAAGCATTTTAGTACAAGTATGAGGTCATCAGTGGCTGCTTATCTTCCAGCGCTTATCTTGTCTCCCCGAAGCCTCTCTGTTCGCAAACCATTCGAGTTTCATTCCCTACCAAGCAGGGCAAGTACGAGAAGAATCACTTCATAGATAGACTAGATTAGGTGAGTAGATAGTGTGTTGCAACACCTATTGGGTAGGATTGACATAGGTAAGCCTTGCCGTGTTACAGGAACGAACCCCTTAGTGTCCCTTAGTTCCTTAGTGTTGCAGGCCCCAGCATGAAGAAACCGCCAGTGCCGGACTTGGCGTGTTCCACGGCACGCAGACTGTGGTTTCCAAACACTGCCGGTTCCACGATGAGAGCCAAACTCAATACATAGACCCCCTGAATCTTACCTCAAGACAGCCAATCCGTAATTTACTAGGTTTTGAGGCCATTCCTGTGCCAGCCCTTTGTGCTCGTTTCGGTAATACTAGCGCCAATCTCACTCATTCCCAGGCTCGTCGCCGCGGTTGCAAGTGAGGTAACGACTGTCGTCCCCTCGCCTGTAAGCAGAAAGCCCGTATTCCTGTCAAAAATGAGCTCGACAACAGCTACTCGAGGAGCCTTCCACCATCCATTGGTTGGGACAAGCCACAAAGCGCGTATTGGCGGGACGTATGCGCATCTTCCAACCGAAACTGAAGGTGACAGAGGGCCTTGCTATTCGATGTTCGTACTCGCGTGGCCCTGATGGCCGTGATAGCCGTCATTCATTGCTGAGAGACCATCAAGTCGGCTCAGCAAGTTGTAAGAAAAGACGTGGAACGATTGTAAGGCCACTTCGAATTTGAGTTCTGATTCCACACACATATATATACCTTTTCGCCCTCTTATTCTCCTCAGCCTCATTATTGGCCACGTAGAAATGGCCTGATTTTTCCATCGTACGATTTTTTCCCCAGATCGGCTATGCACAACCAACCCTAGATCTCGCATTATTGGAGGGCAGCAGTAAAGATGGGAGCTGTCATAAGATTGGTGTGTACCAATACCTCTACTAAACGCCTGCACAAAGCCTCGCACTCGGGCGGCAGGGGTATCGTCTCGGCCCCTACAAGTAAGTACTACCTATCCTGTGTCATATGCTATAGGATACCTATCGAGACCCCGTGGCCATATCCCCTATCAGATGTCGCTTAAGTCGAGAAGCAAATCAGAGACGGCGGCTCGGCGATACATTCAGCTAGATATCAAGTTCTTGACAGTTACCAGGGTCCTAGGCGTGAGACGAACGCTTGCATGCTGGCGCGGAGTGAAATACTACATCAGCCTGCCGCAGCATACCTACTCGCCTAGAGGCTATACCACACCTAGATACATAGCACATAATTGCTACTAGTAACAGGCCCGCAAGCAGCTATCTTTTAGGCATTTGCCCAAGGTGCTCTACTATATGCAAGTGGCCGTTAAGCTTGGCGATCTACCGGTGGCGCTAATCCCTTCACACTTGATTCCAATCTGTAACAGGGAACTTAAGGAAATGGGGATGAACAGGGGCCCATCACTAGCCCATCTCTCATTAGGGATTTCTGTGATTCTCCCTGGTCTGCCCTGGTCTTCATCGCCGTGTCACCTGCTTCTCCCAAGCTCATTGGCTGCATGCACGATGCCATCGTCGCAACGGACGAATCCGCGATAGCGAACAACCGCCCGCCAACCTCACAGGTCCATAATTAGCTCCAATTCCGGCCAGTCGCTTGGGAGATAGAGATACTTCTCTTCGCCAAAATTAGGCACTGGAAGGGACGAAGAGGCCCAGATGTCTTGCATTTGCTATTTCAACTCATCTACTTCCCGATGTTGCGGTTCGTGCTGGCTCGCTTTCCCTTTTTCTTCTTCTGCTGGCAAACCAACAGATTACTTAAACGCCTTTGTAAATAAAAAGAAAATAATTGGGAACATTTCGAGGATAGACAAAAGCCGCCCATCGTAGATGTGTATTCGGTGGAAACGCAGCCGAGACCCCTGGCCCGCCGAAACAACACACCCTAGAACCTCAAACCGCGCTCGTCTCATCTAGCAAAATCTTGCCCTGCGACCCGATTAGACTGGGCTAACGGCGCATATGAGGGCTGATACCTTAATGATAGCCTGCGATTCTACCCCCTGACGTTTGATCACCACGAACGCCAATCTATCAGGCTCCTGAACTTGCTCGATTGAGTGCTTTTTGTTGGGCTTGAAGCTCGTATTCTCATTGGACAGGGGGGCTTCAACTACAGCACTCACAGCTCGTCCCCACGACGACATAATAACGACATCACGAAAAAAGAATTGATTAGAACCCTCATCGCAGCTCGACTCTAGCACGTGTTTCAAGAGAGCTGACATCCGATCCCTATACCTTGCCCTTGCTAACAGAAAACACCTTGTTTCCGGATCCTCAATTTCCCCTACCTGCCCCTGGGCGGTCTCTGCTTGCAGGGTTCTTTTCCATCTGGTCCCTTTCGCCCTGCTGGAATTCATCCTTTATGACTTTGTTGCTGCCCGCCAGAACAACTTCTTCGCTGTCCGCTTTTCTCTTCACTCGGCGCCGAGGATTTAGAAACAACCGGCTTTCTTCTTAGTCCACCATCTTTCGCTTCATCCGCTGCTGGTTCAGACTGTTCATTCATTCATTCATTTTTATTCCCTGGGAGCAGTTTTTCCTCTTTTAATTTGATACGGTTGGGTAATAGGCTCTGACAGCACATTCGGAGGACGGAAGGACGACGACGACAAGATTGGGCAGACAAAAAGAAAGAAAGGAAAAAGGAAAGAGAAAGAGACATTCAAGTTTTTGGAATACCGGCGCGCATTCGCTATATCATCCACTCTTTGAACAACATTCCTTCCGATAACCAGCCTGGAAATCTGAATCGACTTACGCCGTTGCTGTCGCAGGTCGACAATTCTCGTGGGCTCCTCCATCGGACAAGGAAACAGACACATCCGCCATCATGGCATTGGTTGAGTTGATAAAGAAGCAGTTTACAGGCAGTAAACTTGTCTTTCACTTCCTATTTTGGGGTCTTCACTGGGGCCTTTTTGCTTTCGGTTGGTGAGTTAGGTTTTGGGCCATGAACATTGGTGTCAATGCTCTGACGAGGGGATTCACAGGTACAAGCAAGCCGCAGAGACGCGATTGGCGGCCCTGAACACCCTCAAGTGGTCGGTTTGGATCTCGCGTGGTGCCGGACTCGTCCTCTCCTTCGACACTACCTTCATCCTACTCCCAGTATGTCGCACGTTGGTGAGATGGGTTCGACCCAAGATTAAGTTCTTGCCCCTGGACGAGAATATCTGGTTCCACCGTCAAGTCGCTTATGCTATGCTTGTCTTCACGCTTCTGCACGTATCTGCCCATTATGTCAAGTACGTTTTAGATTCCATTCAACCCGCGTGCCAGGCTTGCTTACTAATGATATTGGTGATGCAGCTTTTTCAACGTCGAGAAGACGCAGGTCAGACCTCAGACCGCTGTTGAGATTCATTACGCCCAGCCCGGTGGTATCACAGGACACATAATGCTTTTCTGCATGTTGATGATGTATACGACAGCCCATCATCGCATTCGGCAACAGTCGTTCGAAACCTTCTGGTACACGCACCATCTATTCATTCCATTCTTACTCGGAATGTACACACACGCAGTCGGATGCTTTGTCCGTGATACTGCAGCTCCAATCTCACCTTTTGCTGGTGCCCAATTCTGGAATCACTGTATTGGTTATGAGGGCTGGCGATGGGAACTCTTTGCTGGTGGATTCTACTTGATCGAGAGACTATATCGTGAAATTCGTGCTAAGCGTTCGACCAAAATCACCCGGGTGGTTCGCCATCCCTATGGTACGTTATCATTATCTAATCTGATATAAAAATTGCTAATGAACCGCAGACGTTGTGGAAATCCAATTCGAGAAGCCATCTTTCAAGTACAAGGCTGGCCAGTGGCTTTTCTTGCAAGTCCCGGCTGTTTCAGGCTTCCAATGGCACCCATTTACCATCACGTCATGTCCTTACGATCCTTATGTCTCCGTACATGTGCGCCAAGTGGGTGACTTCACAAAGGCCTTGGGTGATGCTGTTGGTGCTGGTGCTGCCCAGACGAAGCTATACGATGCCATGGACCCGATGGGGATGTACGAGGTCGCCCTCCAAAACGGGCAGCAGATGCCGGCCCTGCGAATCGATGGACCATACGGTGCCCCCGCTGAAGACGTGTTCGACAACGAAATTGCGGTTCTTATCGGTACAGGTATTGGTGTTACTCCATGGGCTTCGATTTTGAAGAATATCTGGCATCTCCGGAACGGGCCCAACCCGCCAACCCGTCTTCGCCGCGTGGAGTTCATCTGGGTGTGCAGAGACACCAACTCGTTCGAGTGGTTCCAGACGCTGCTCTCGTCTCTCGAGGCGCAGAGTTCGGAGGCTGCTCGAATTCCCGGCAGCAATGGCGTTGAATTCCTGAAGATTCACACCTACCTTACGCAGAAGCTCGACATGGACACGACCCAGAACATCGTACTGAACAGCGTCGGCTCTGATTTAGATCCTCTGACGGAGCTCAAGGCACGGACCAACTTTGGACGCCCCAACTTCACTAGCATGTTCGAGGCCATGCGTAACGGCATCATGGACAGGACATATATCAACGGTCTTGAGGGCAGCATGCAGACTACAGTTGGTGTGTACTTCTGTGGTCCATCCGCAGCCGGTAAGTTGAAACAAGACCTCCAGTTTTCCCATCTCAGCCCGTGACCCATCACATGAACACTATTTTTCTCTTTACTAACCCGCACTCATTAGCTCGGGATATCCAAAAAGCTACCAAGGCGGCAACCTGCAGAGAGGTCCGATTCCGATTCTGGAAAGAACACTTCTAAGCCTGAATAACTTCACTTCTATGTACCAATTTTTCTATGCATTAACAACACGATTTCAATCCCAATTGAAATGCGACAAAGAGGGGAAGAGGGGTCTGCACAGAGATTCTAGTCTAGGAAACCAGTGGAAGTTGGAAAGAGAAGGCGCGTTTGCTAGAGAGAGATGTGTTCCCGGTTTTTGGGATCGGGTTGGCGTTGACGTTTGAAATACCTACCTACTAGTTGGATAAAGAGGGGGCGATATGCGCAACTGATCTCGGTCGCTCTACTTAACCCCATCCGTCATACATAATATCTAAGAGATAGGCAGGGTAGACCGTGAATGATGTGACCTCATTCCATCAGTCTGCTAGGGCTCAGATAACCTGGGGAAGCTATGTACCTAACTAAGCATTTTGAACCAAGGTGTGGTGCGGGCTTTTTTCAAGCACCACGGAAATATATACCTATACATGTGTCGATATACAAGTCTACAGACTTGACTCTTATTAGCCAACGTTCCTTTATCAAGAATTGGGTTTTGGTATCGTGACAAGATGGCACAGAACTGTCTATCTACCTATGTCCCTCTCTTGTCTAGGAAATGAGACAGGGCTGCTCATCAGGTAGGCGATATCTGAACTACTAGGTTAGGACGGACCAAATACTGCTATGCACAACCGACGGATTTGACTGCATTATTCCTATACAGAAACTGCACACGGGTTATTTCTCGTTGGCTGGTTGGTTATCTAGATAGTGCCTGGATTTTCGGCGGCTACTTATCGACCACCCGGCCACCCAACCATGTGCCGCAATCGACTCATTTTTGAGACGTCGCAGGATTCTGGCTGTTGGGTGTTGGTAGGGAGGAGGGAGCGTAAGTACCTAATTTTACCATATTATCGCCATGACCGACCTCCGTCTCGCATGATTTGATTTGCCTGATCGGATCGGATCATGTTCACTTATGGTACCACCACAGCGTTAGTAGTACTGGTAGTGGTGTGATCTGGGTGGGAGGTGAGTATGAGTATGGGTGAATGAGTGAGCGAGTGAGTGAATGAGGCTATATTGGAAAGCCTTATGTAAGGTAAGTACCTAAGTTGGGCAAGTATTTAATCGCAACCCCTTTAAGCTTGATAACATTGTCATTATTACGACCAACGCCGACGCCAACACCAACATCAAAACTAACAGGACCACATTATTAGCGACGCTGCAGGTAGAGCGCAGAGGTAACGAGCGAGCACTTTGTATACTACTGCAAATTTAGTCAATCCTTTCAAACGTATAAGTAGTAAACACGGGCTTAACCGAGTCGCTTTTTGGGCCTTGGTGAAGGATGCATGCGTCTGATCTGCTCACGCAAATCTTGATCGGCAGCTACCTACATCTGTAACCTAGGTAGACTATCAGGTTGGCACTTTTTTCAGTGTATGTCTGTCTTGATATTGTATATATAGGCGATATTTAGTGGATTTCGTTTTCAGAACACTTATCTCTCTCTACCTGACCTGTTTCTAGAGTTAGGAGGGCATATTCATGTCAACATTCAACGTATCCAAGTGTTAAACGTCACTACATGGCAATCTACTAGCATTGATTGCTCTCAATGCAAGTTGTAGTCTCCACAAGAGGCATGGAACTAGCGATCTTTGAGTTAGGCGGGTACGACCTAAACAAATAAGCTTGGTACAACCTGACGACCCTTCTGTAAGAGTACCTACATATGCTGAACTTACCTAACTTACACTATATGCACTTTGACAACAAAGAAACCGAAACTGATACTCTACTAATCTTAAGATCTATTCTCAACAGCCTGAAGAAACTACTATGGGCATATAGGTAATTTGTCGCATCACATTCTAGATCATTTATCCTTTAAAAGTTGTCTAAAGACACAAACAAGCACTGGCGTTCACAATGCCGCCTACAGAGCTCCCCGCTTCAGGAAACCCTTTGTAAGTTTTATATATCGACTGGCCTTCTCCGTACTATTGACCTGTTGTTCTGAGTCTCGTGTTATTATGATATCAACTCCCAAAATGCTCATTACTGACCGGATGCTCGTAGGGTTTTCTTCGATATGACGCTTGGCGGTAAGACAGAGACAGACTTTCTTTACCTCACTTCGTTCTCATGGGATGACGACTGTCTATAGTGGCAGCCTATGAAAGAAGCTGCTACCTTACGTACTATTTGGCTCCCCTTATCGCCATTACCTATGATGTAGCGTTTACGGCGCTACTACTATAAATTCTACCATACTTATTTCAATACCGAGATGATATGATCAATGTTAGATAAGCAGTTACACTGACTATCGGATATTGTCCAGGTGAACCCCTCGGCCGCATTACCTTCGAGCTCTTCAAGGACGTAGTCCCTCGGACGGCGGAGAATTTCCGCCAGTTCTGCACCGGCGAGTCCAAAAACGAGCGCGGTCAACCGCAAGGCTACAAGGGCTCCAAGTTCCATCGAATCGTGGGTTTCTAGGTCTTCTTACGAATGCCTTCGTACTGGATAGGAGTTTTGCTGATTTCTTCTTCCCAGATACCCAAGTTCATGTGTCAGGGTGGTGATTTCTTGAACGGCAATGGCAGCGGGAGCACGGTAAGTTATTGCGTGCCTCTTTAAGGGTTATCTACCCTAAGTTATAGATAGATACCTACTCAAGACATATCTCCTGATGTTCATGTTTATGGGCACCTGGGATCCCGACGGGTCAAGTAGATGACGTGCTAACTAAGCGTCCCAACTGTCTAGTCCATCTATGGCACAAAGTTCGCCGATGAGAACTTTACTCTAAAACACGACCAACCCGGCCTCCTCTCTATGGCTGTAAGTATCTATCTATTTCTTCAACCTATCCGTTTATCAGGAAATTCATACTCACAGGATGGCCTAAATATATATATAGAACTCAGGTCCAAACACGAACGGCTGCCAGTTCTTCATAACAACTGAGCTTACCCCTCACTTGGATGGGAAGCACGTTGTCTTTGGCAAGGTCTACTCGGGCATGGATGTCGTCAAGAAGATGGAGCATACTAAGTCCGGTCGACGGGGAAGAGACGTCCCGGACCTAGATGTTGTGATTGCTCAGTGTGGTGAGATGTGAGAACAGGAATCAATGTGTAGTGGTCTTCTTGTCGGGCACATATAGCCTGGTATGGGGTCAGTGTGCTCAATAAAAAAATTAGACATACTTAATGGATGTGTTTGACATCATGGAAACATACTCTTACCTATCTGTCCCGGTCATTTAAAACGGAACTTCAAAACAATCAAAACTGCAATATGATAATAAAGATAGGTGAAGATCCGTGACCTAAGGCGGCGACGATATTATATTTCCGTGATCAAGGTGATCTGTATCTGCACTACTACCCGGTAATTCATTCTGTTCTTCTTCAGTCCCATTGCCTTGGTGTTTCGGCCCCCTTTTCTCCCCTATTACTACCTCCTGCTGTTTCTCCTGCTGTTGTTGCTTCCATCGATACTCACGTTCAACCCCCATACGCCGCTGCGCCGTATCGCAGAGCCTCTCGTCTCCGCACTCGCAGACCCCTCCCTCGCGCAGCCAGCGATACGTGATGCTCCACCTGTCGCCGCGCAGGCGCACCGTGCCGTCGGGGAGGACGTCCTTCTTGCGCTTCTTGATACCATGTTCCCAGTGCAGACGCGATTCACCGGACATCTGCATCATGCTTCGAGGCGGGAGGTCGACGTCTACTGTTTCTCTTTCGAGCTCCTCTTTCTCCTGGTCTTCGCTATTGCTGTTGTTGTTGTTGTCATCACCGCTTGCTGATGCTGCTTTCCCGTTGCTTTGGCTGCGTGTTGTCCGCGTTCGAGCCCGCGTTCTACGGAACTGCATCGCGACAGGCGAACCCAGGGATAGCGCGTAGAGCTCGTCGTACGCGCTGTGCGTGTCGACGTGCGGCGGGATGCCGGCGCCGGGCGGGTAATACTGCAGACAGACCTGATCCGGCAATCTGGCCTCAACATCAGCGCCCGACTCTCTTCCCGTTGTCTCTTTTCCCTTTTCAAGCCGTGGGATCAACGGCACGAGCCACGCCGGAAAGGGCTTGTACGGGATATCAGGGTCGATCCCAAACGTCTTGTAGTCGAACGTGTACCCATAGTGCAGCGACAAGCGCGTGCCGGGCTTCTTGGGCACGGGCCATTCTAGCTCGTTGCGGAAGATGTGAAGGAGCTCGGCCTCGTGCGAGGCACTTATGAAGTCTGCTTGGAATCTTATGCCCCGCGGGGTTATAGGGAGTTCCTCCATTTTGTCTTTCCTTGAGATTGAAATTTTTTGGTTTCTGTCCAGTTTATGAGGACCACCTTACCGAGAAATGGAGGATATTTGAGATAATAAGAGTCAGTTAATATAGGCTTTTAAACACTCCATTTGAAATGTAGGTATTCATTTCACATCGGTGTGTGTTTGAAATTATTTTATTCAAGTACTTGTTTGAGGTGTGTAAATTCTCGCTCTGAGGCAGCAATGCCTGTTAAAAGGTGTTAGTACTGTTGCGCAAACAGAGGGGTCTACAGCTGTACTTGCTTATCAGGTACCTGCCCATATCAAACAACTTCACTCCATACGACGCACCAGCTCACATGATGAAGCTTCATGTTGGTGCCTATGGGTATTGAGCAATGGAAA